>Ga0222717_10000084_pt1 | contig 72885 bp, 57 predicted proteins | sample C33_18DmetaG_FD_165053 | JGI IMG/M metagenome (GOLD analysis project Ga0222717, IMG submission 165053) | Estuarine water microbial communities from San Francisco Bay, California, United States - C33_18D | ecosystem: Environmental > Aquatic > Marine > Unclassified | place: USA: California... | reverse complement strand
CATGTCCATAAATCATCATTTTCATCAATGATGCTAAAACCATATGCATATGCTCTTTGTGCATTGTCAGCTTTTACACCAGGAAATCCTTGTGGAAATGGAATGATGTTCGGTACTGCTCGGGCATTACTATTGTTTCCTTGTCCTAAACCATAGTGTCCACCATGACCCCAGGCTCGCATGTCACCATTGTCCATGATCGCCCATTGCTCATAGCTATTCAGTCCGACACCAGTCCACATTGGAAAGTTACGGACACGAACAGAACTTCTTGATGGGTTTGAAGTCCACTCAGGAACACCGTTTAGATTTACAGTGAGTGTTTGATTTTGTGTACCAATTGGTAATGATACAAGTTCTGTACCATCATGATATATAATGTCACCAGCAGTGGATGCAATATCAGAGGTACCTTGGGCAAATAGTTCCCACTCATCTGTATCAAATGTACCTGGAGTGCTTGCATCGGCTACACAAATATAAGCAGATGCACCATTTCTGACTACATCTTGTTTTGTATATGTAAGACTAGTTGACCATTCTCCTTTCCAAGAAATCGCAACCTTTCCTAAAACTACGTTTGCCATAATTCTTAACCTCTTCTATTGTTTAAAAATAAATCTTTTGTGGACAACCAGCATTACCACCGGTATAACTTCCATTAATTCCATAATGATTTGATCCAGTTGCGAAAACATCTCCTTTGTCGGTAAGGAAATAACAAGCTAGGTAATCATAATAACTAGCGTTATAAGGATGCCAATTGTGACCTGCGAAAGCAACATCAACAATTTTATCTCGGATACGCATGTAATCATCACCGCTATGTGCAAAGTCTGCAGTATAGCTACTGTTGTTTATTGTCCAGTTTTTACCAAGGTACCAGTAATAATCATATACACCTTTACCTCTTTGCCCAACACGATTACAGCCATCAACAAATGCACGACCATCTTTTGTTAGTCCGATTGCATTTTCGTTAATGTTTGAGCCGACAAATATATAGCGATCAATATTGTTATTGTAGTAGTCTGGATTTAAAATACAATCAGTTCGTGTATCCCAGTCTTCAGCATTTGATGGTGCAATATTTGCTTGTCCACCGGAATTTAGATGCCAACGGTTATCACCTCTAAAGATCCAAGAACCATCAAATTTTTGTGCTATACATATTCCATACCCACCATGCTTCATAAAACTTCTTTTAATGTTTTTACCAAGCAAATGATTATCATTGATGAATGCGTTTGATGTATCTGGTGATGGTGTTCCCCAACCTACTTGTCCAAAACCATTTCCACGAACATACAATCTACCATCTTCAAGAAGTACACTACTGAATAAATAATGACCGTGATTCCAATGTCCTTCGTTTGAATTTCCTGTAAACTCTACACATTTACCTTGAAGACTATGAACCTTTTCAAAAGTGTAACGATGATGTCCATGCCAGTTATAACCTGAATGACCGCAGGTATATAAGTTTCCATCATAGTCAATCATACCGGTAACAGTATGAGCATCAGTTCCAATTTTTGCAATTGGTATATCTTTTGTAAATTCGATTAATTTTGCTCTCCGAATACTACTAGTGTTTCCGTGTCCAAGGATGCCATGTGGATTATGTCCCCAAGAATAAACTCTTCCTTGATCATCAATTGCATAGAATACTTCGTAATGTGAGTATTGATCTAAGCATTTTACAACATCTACAATTTTAGCATCACCAATATCACTACGTTCACCAACATTTGTCATTCGTTGTTCAGTTTCATCTCCACCGGGATCAGCAAAATGGTCTGTGGATGATGACCAACCTGCAAATTCATCACCAGCACCCCAAAGTTGTCCTTTAGCATCAATTGTATGTAAACAATGGTATCCAGGAAATGCTTTTACTTGTGCAGGTGTTCCGTTAGGATAGTTAACACGAATTGGAGTCCAATAACCAATTCCTTCGTCTTTGTCACCTGTTCCAAGCTGACCTTCCCATGTTCTACCCATCGCACGAACAGAACCATCACTCATGATAAACACACCATAACAATGTGACATGTAATTAATGTTGCCCATCCAACAATCTGCTTTTTGTCCAAGTCTTACAACTTTTATTCCGTTACGGTCAATTGGATGTTCAAACTTTACTTTTCCTTCTCGTACATAAAGATATTCACCAGGATTGCCAATCGCCCGGTCAATATCACCACCAACGATGATTTCACCTTTGACTAATGCTTCTTCATGCCCACGTGCAAATATCCTAAAATTCTGACTAAGTGAATCATATGCAAATGCAGCACCTTCTTTAAATACTACATCTTTATCTGCATATACTTGATTGACATCGTAATAGCCACGCCAACGATATCCGAGTTTTTTGAAATCTATATTCATATTACTAATACTAGATTGTTGTTAATAAGTGAGAATGATCCTGTACCAATATGATATTGGTCTTCTTGTCCAAGGTCAACTTGTTCTGCACCTTCAACAGTTTCCCAATTAATTTCTGTGCCATTTGCACCAAGTGATAGTCGATAGAATGCAGTGTTTGCCGCACCACCACCTCCACCAGCAATACCTGAAACATTAACACCTATGGAAATATTTTCAAGAATAGCGGTGCCACTTTCTTCACGAATGATTGAAACACCATCACTTCGACGAAGTGTAACATCTTCAGTTTGAAGTGTGAGTGGTAACAAATCACCACGAATATCACTTTCGTTTCTTACGAAATATTCAAGATTAATCCATGGTTTAGTTGAGTCTCCAATCTTTAATCGTCCTGTATCAGTTTCAAATCCAAACTCTCCAGAATTGAGAATAGGATTTTCGTCTGACCACTCTTGTTTAGTTCCTCTTCGTATTTGAATTAGACTAGCCATCTTGTACTACTCCTCCTCCATCGATTGTTCCTAGTTCAGCAAGATATACTACTCCGGGTCCACCACCATCGATGATGTTGTCGATTGCGTCAGTAGCGTATCCTATGGCTCCAGCTTCTATCGGATTAGCAAAAAAGAAGTTGCCGGCACCATCTGTGGTTAATACTTGATTTATTCCTGCACTATCAGCATTTATTAGGTTCTCAACCATGTTTAATTTAAAACCTACAAATTGAGTACCGATAACTTTGTTTGCTGTTAAATCCTCAGTGACATTAATATTCTGTCTCGTTACAGAAAGTCTACCGTCAGCAGTAATTAGATCACCGGAAGGTCCTGTAATCTTACCAACAATATGAATACCAGCATTAGCCGTTAATTCCTGTAAACTATCTACTTTTAATACACTTGCCATTTATACTTTTTTTAAATTGTTATTGTTAAGCAATTAATAGTATTTATCTTATTCACAATTTAAACGATTGTTAAAGTGCCATTAACTTCAATGACACCTTCTAGATCAATTGGACCAACTAACATTGCATTCTCACCTTCAGGTACTAATAGATTTTGAGTGACTTTTGAAGGTGTTGCAAACATTGGGTGTAATGCTTTCTCGTTCTTTGCATTGTGCATTGAACTTCGAAAACCATGTTGAAGTATTTCAACAAATATAATGTCACCCTCTAATCTGGGAGAAATTGTTATATTTTTATTTATATAGTCAATCTCATAATCGCTTTCTGCTAAACGAAGACCATTTAAATATACATTGATTCTTTCACCACCTGCAATTTGACCAAGCAATTGAAACATTGTTTGACCTGCACCTGCAGTGAATGTTTCTTTTGAATATGTTGAACGAGAAAGGTCTGTTACTTCACTTGCACCATAAAGATCAATTGAGTCTGCAATTTCAGGTGCAAGAGTAAATTCAACATATGAACCAGTAGGTTCAATATGATAATCAATGCCTTCTTTTAATTTAATACCATTTAGAAAAACAAGAACATTATTACCTTGATAGGCAATTGCAAAAAACTTTCTATTTCCGTCACCTGCATATGATTTATGGTCTTGTATCTTTTCACTTCCGGGTTGATTTCCAATAAACATATTTTTAACTTATTAAGATGTTAAGCTTGCAACCTGTGCCTCAAGCGCATCAAGTCTATCAAGAATTGATTTAAAGTCGGTAACATTTACACCACCAATAATACCATTAGTAATGTTTACATCTGAACGTTCAAGTGCATAACTTGTTGGTACGTTGTATCCAATAATTTCAATTGGGTCTGTACTTAAAATTGTGTATGAAGTTGGTATTAAAACTTCTTTACCATTTGTTGCAACGTATTCTGTATGCTTTAAAAAGGTATTACCTACAACTACAGTTATATTTCCTGGTGTATAGTTTACTTGAAATGCATAGTAATTAGGATATGTTGTTGTATCAGCATCAACACGAAGATAATGTTGATGTTCAATCAATGACCGTGTATTTACATTTTGGTTAGATGATCCTATATACGGCATTTTATCCTATCAGAATAATAGTAAGAAATTATTATATGTTATAAAGGCTCTTGAATTATTACCTTCTGGTGAATATCCTTCATCAATAATACCAAATGGCGGATCATATAAAAATTCATGGTGATTATCTGAAACGCCGCCCATCATTATACAGTAGTATGCTGAATCATTTGGTAAGTTATGTGCAAATTTCGATGGATAGTTTGCACCTCTTGGTGAAAGTGCGGACATTGAATCAGAAAGGTATTGAGCGCCAGCACCATTTGTCCAAAAAATTACATAGTTACCATCTTTCAAATACAAGTTAAATGCATCACTTGCTTGACTTCTTCCAGTTGAACTATTTGGAAATCCTTCATGATAGATTATACGTCCATATTGGATGTTTTTATTTAAATATGGCTTATCTTTTTCCACCCATTTATTTGTTGTTATAACAACATTCATTGTATTGATAGTATTACCAGTAACACTATCTGTGAAAATTGTATTACTATCTGTTGTTGTAATAGTTGTATTCGATTCGAATCTTAAAATCGGATAATTATTTGCAGGTGTGTGAGCATTAAAATCTTCAGACATAATGAATGTTGCATTTACAGTATTGACTGTATTGCCATCAAGGTCTGTATATGTTGTGATTCCTCCAGTATCAGTTGTGATGATTGTATTTGTATTATTTGAAAATGTTATATTTGCGGTGTTCGCTAGTATAACTGATTCTTGAGGAACGGCATGCCACATATTTAATCGCCAATCTTCAACTGCATCAAGCTTGTCTTGATTGTGAAAATCATCAAGATATCTACCGGTCGGCCCGCCAATGACTAGCACATTGAAATTGCCTTTTGATTCATATAGCATTTCATTAATATGGACACCTGTCCACTGTGAAGAATTATTACCACCACCCTTTGCACTAATACGCATAAAACATGCTGCAGGAATCATTTCCTTGATATCTTCAGCCATACTAGTTACATATCTCTGGCGCATCACTCTTTGCTGACCAGGAAGAATATAGTTTGGCATATAGTGCATGTAATTTGTTTCCCAAGTCTTTATGCTTGCACCAGAAATTGATGCAGGAGGGATCAATGCAGCACTCATATCAACTTCAATTGTACCAGGATCAATTTCAAATGCAGTAAGAGAAATTGAACCATCAGGTATAGTTACCTTTGATATATCAATTTGACCATCTGCAATTTCAACCATCTCATAAGGTACTGTATTCGGCAATAAGTTCCAACCAATTTGATGTTCCGATATATCAACTTTTGAGAATGGTATTGTTGCGGGCAATTTACTTAATTCAATTGCCTCATCAGGAACATTGATCATGCTATAGTCAAAACTTGATGGTAGATGGTCAAGTGGAATTTGATGTTTGTTGATAACAATTTTTTCATATGGTATTGGAGCAAGTTTACTTACTTCAATATCACCATCATTCAATGCAAGTTTATTGTAGGGAACAGGAGCGAGTTTGTGAATTGGAATTCCATTTTCAATTTTATTCCAATGTATTGATGCGAGAGGTATATCAATCTTGTCAAGCTTGATTGCTTTTTCTGGTATTACAATCTTATCATAAGAAATTGGTCCTAGCTTTTCCTCAAGAATTTGATTGTTAGCAATCGCAATTCTTTTATAAGGAATTGATTCATCATTGATTGTCATTTTTTCGAGAGGTACTTCACCATCGGCAAACTTTGACATGAGAACACTTGTATTCCCAGAAACCGGATCAAAGATTGCGGTTCCTTGTACGTTTGTCAAAGGTGCCGAAATTTTGATATACGTTTTATCCGCTGGTGGACGTATCTCTTCTACAATTAAAACACCGGCCATATTAACTTCCCTCTAAAGTGGTAACTCGATTTTGTAAATCTACGATCATTTGTTTGAGTTCACTTAACGGATCAAGCCCGCCGGCGGTCTTACCATCATGCACTCGTATTTCACCTGTTGGTAAATATTCTGGGCCTTCATTAGTAACAACGGAAATCACGCCTTTTTCACCGGTATATGAAGCATGGTCGGTGGTTGTACCTCTAAGATGTTTAATGATATTGCCCATATTTTTTCTATGAAAAAAATTGAAAATTCAGTTTTCTATATTTATCTATTGAGAAATGTATACAATCACTGTAGTAGCAAAAACGAAAAGATATGAAAAGACAAACACACTGATCACTTTTGGATGAAAAAGTTCTTTGCGTGTGAATAAACTTTGAAAGAGTCGATAGTCATTCCAAAGTTTATTTTTGATGCTCATAGACTAACCTATCAAATAACAACCAATATGAGCATAAATACTACTATACCATCCATATTGGTCAGATGAATACCACTCTAAATAATCTCCCGCACTCATTTCAAATATACCTACCATTGATGCACTAGTACCATTATTAAGAGTTTGAGCGTTTCTTAGTTGTGGATATTGAGAGGTTCCATTTATATAAAAATGCATTCTAAGAGTTCCTGCAACATTTGTACCTATATTACCCATCCATGCATGATATAATCCTGTTACAGGAGCATTAAATCTTGTTCTCTCATTGCCATCAGGACTGACATGTGTAATGTGATTACCTTTGTTTATTAAAATATTATTTGCTCTAGCAAATCTATCTACTGTTACAGGACTAAGGTCGGAACCATAAAAAGCTGGAATATTCGGTTTACTTTCATAACCAGTAGAATTCATTCCCCATAACTTGTTCACATCATTCATTACAGTTAAGTCACCACTGTCTGACTTGATTGAGTAGTTGTTTGGAAATTCAATTCCTGATGAACCATGAATCTTGATCATGCCGGCTCCTCTGGCCAAGTGACGTTTTCTGGATCTTGTTCTGTAACATCTCGAAGTGCCTGACGATACTCAAGCCATGCTGCTTGGTCGTCTCCTGGATAATCAATTGTGGCACGCCAATCTGTTGCTGCTAATTTTCGATCTCTTTCTTCTCGAAGCAATCGAAGAGGTTCAGCGGCTTTTAGTTCCTCTATTTTTGATTGGATTTGTTCTTCAGTTGGTCCTGGTCTACTATCATTCCAAATAAGTTTATCATTCTTTAATCGCCAAGAATATCCACTATAACCAAGTTCATCTAATGCTTGTAACATCATTGTGAAATCTCCTGTAAAACTATTGATGAAGTTCCTGTAGAATGAGAACCTCCATCATAGTCATACCACTGACGATTAATCAATATATAACCACCATCACGATTGTCTCTTGCTTGCATTTTATATGTTATTGGTATTGGAGTTGATGGTATTGGTGGGGTATCAAGAAATTGTTTTGACATATAACTTCTTACATAATTACTCCAAGGTTGTGCGCCTATTACACCAAATGTTCTCGGTCTGCTACTCAGAGCATCTGCTAATCCAATTTCTGTGCTATCTCTTAATAATTTAAAAGACAGTGTATAATTCGAACCGCCACCAGCCGCTTCGATATTTACAGACACCAGTATTTTACTGTTACTGAATTTCGGTGTGATTTGACATTGAAAATCTATATCTACATAACCACTATAACCAGAAATTGTTTCAGTATCTGTTTTATATTCAGTCACTGTTTGTATAATGTGTCCAGCAGGAAAAGAAGCACTTCCTAAAGAAACATTCTCCGTCAATGCTCCATTTGACATCATCACATTATCTTCTAAGTCTCTTATCTCTTTGATTCGTAAAGCACTAGGCATTTGGTTTCTCCGGCCATGTTACATTGGTCAATTGACCATTCTCATCCAGTTGAGGATCACTGTTCAGTGGCAGGTCTCTCAACGCTTGGCAATATTCATACCATGCTTGATTTGGTTCTAGGTCAATTCGAAATCTCCAATCCGTTTCAGCAAGAAGCCGATTGCGTTCTTCTTTGAGTAGTCGCATGGGTTCAAGCCCTTCTAATCTTTTGATTTCTGCTAAAACTTCTTCATACGATGGCTTGACTATACTCTCATCAATCCATTTTATTTTATTGTAATCGTTATTTTTGCAAGAAAATACTGCATTTGGTTGAAGAGATATGATCGCTTGTGTTATATCAATCATTTTGTATCTCCTCTATTCGTATATACGAAACAGCAGTGTATGATCCGTAATCATTTGTTGGATAAAAATTACGATTTATATATAGAGTCTTATTACTTGCGTCATTACCACTGTAGGTATGATTTAGTTTATAATGCACAGTATCACCAACACTGCTTATGTGAGATGAATCAATAAATCCAAAACCCAAGTTAGCACTGATCCATCCGCTAGCACTTAAACCATTAGTCGAATAACCAGCAATTGCTTTTCTTGAGCTTGATCCTGCCATTGCGGCCTCATCTACATTCATCACAGATTCTAAAAAAGAATAACCACCACTGTTTATTTGCCTTTTCACACGCAAAGCACTATAAACCGGGACAGATGTTCCAAATGTTACTACTCCACTCACAAATAATTTATTGTTAGGATCTTTTGGTATATAAGATACTGTTAAATCATCAAGGTCAATTCCTTCAGTTAACGCATATTCACCGGCACTAGTTCCGTGGGCTTGTGAATATGATGTGATCTCGTTATAGAAAGTGATTGCTTGTCCAACAACATGCCCAGCAGGAAACGTAACATTACCTGTTAATGTTCCATCGGACATCACCACTTGATCATTCAGCAGTCTTAGTTCATCTGTTTTAATTATGCTTGTTGCCATTATACCACTGTCCAAACTGAGTTAGCAGGCACTGTAACAACCACACCATCTGCGATTGTGATCGGTCCTGCACTGAGAGCATTCTTGCCATCAGTGATTGTATAAGATTCGGTTAGAATGTTGCTGTTCTCATAGAACATATCTGCCTTCGCACCGGCATCTAAATTCAATCCTGCAGTGTTTACGGCAGAGATTGGAATGCCATTTTCGGTCAAAGCAATTGAATCCAATGAGATTGAATTTGCAGTTATATTTATTTTATCAAGTTCAATTTGACCATCAAGAGCATCAATTGAAATTGAGTTTGCGGTAACTTCAACTGCTTCAATTGGTATTGAATCTGGCTGTAAATTTAACTTGTCAACATTGATTGAGTTATCCTTAACTTCAACAATTGCTGTACGATATTCAAGAGCAACTACATCACCAACTAAGGCAGGTGTGTTGAGCAATACAGTTGAACCATCATCAGCAAGAAAGTCTTCTTCAGCCAACCGCACACCGTTACGATATACAGAGATGTAGCCCGGTAGATATCCTTGTGTGGTAAAACCGGCTTGTGTTTCTTCTGTGATTGTATGTTCTTCTCGATACTCAGTTGTTTGAAGAACAGGAATATTACCAATGTATGACATGTTATGCTGGTTTTGTTGGCCAGTTGACGTTTGTTAGATTGCCATCCGCATCTAATTGTGGATCAGCAGTTGATGTTAGGTCTCGAAGAGCTTGACGATAATCATACCATAATTGCTTGTCAGGATGATTGTAGTCAGCAAGTCCCCAAGGTGTGTCTGTTTCTGCTAACAGTTGATCTCTTTCTGCTCTCAATTGAACATCCGCTGGTGTAACATCAGCAGGTTCAGGAGTGTTACCTTCTGCTAACCATGCTTTGTATTCTTCATAGTCACGATTACCAGGAGCAACAGGAATGTGTGCGCCATCTGCTAATCGTATGACCATTAATTCTGGTTGTTGTGATAGTTTATACATATTTGTTTCCTTTATAGTTCTGCATCAAATGTAAATTTTCCCCAGAGTGGCTGTGCTGGAAAGGAACTTCCGCTCGGACATTCAACATAACTCATAACTACAGGAACACCTTCTTCTGTTCCTCCAACTGAACTCTGAAAAAAATGTATACGTTCAATAGTATATTCTATTGCACTAGAATATCCTGAAACTTTATTTAATGTTTCAGTTTGACCAGAGTAAACTTTTGCGGTAGGCTTTTTTCTCATATTTGGTATAAGATTATGAAATATATGCGCTCGACGATTATAATCTATTGATAGACATGATAGCAACATTTGCTGATAATACCTTTGACATAAACTTAGTTCCAAACCATACGGCCGTTGTTCAAATGGTGTGTCAACTTCTCCTTCTTCAAGCTGGACTTGAGCTATTGACAAATCAAAAGCGGAAATATGAGCCGTAGGTGAAACAATTTCAATGGCTAGATAACTATCATTACTTTCACCTAAAGTTTCTCCCAGTAAAGATGGAATATTCAGTTGAAATGTAAATTTCCGCCAAGATGTTGTAATTTCTCCAATACCAGTACTAACATTAGTTACACTACCAGTTGTATGCCTATATCGTATGTTTAGTGAATCAGCAGCAATTGTTGAGCTTGATTTTAAATACAAAGAGAAAGTTGCAGTCTTCCCCGCAAGCGTTCTGACATTTTCAATGTACTGAGCAAAAGTTATATTGGCAGCTGGGTTAGTTGTTACTGTCCATTTTGCAAAATAATCTGGGTTATAGGGAACGTCAGTTTGACCAGGATTAAAGTTTTCTCTTGTTAGCGTCCCTGTGAAGTTATTTCCTACAAATCTCCATCTATCAGCAGAATATGAGTTTGTACTATTACTGATTGTAAATGAAGTACCACGTTGCCAAACATCAAAGTTTCCATTGATAATCTTATTCCGAAACGATAGCACCGGTGGAGGAATCTCAGGTATCTCCGGTATCTCAGGTAATGATTGAATTGCATGAAAATTGGTATTCGCTTGTTCAATCGCACCTTCAATTTCAGATATTTGATCAGCAAGTGATGAGAGTTCGTTTACGTCTGTTGCGAGTGATGCTAATACGTTTGCTTTACTCATGAATTGCCTTTATAGTTCTGCATTTGCTGCCCAATTAAACGCAATGATATTACCTGTTGTATCGGGTGTGTCAACAGGACTTGAAAAATTTAAAACAAAAAAACCAGTTTCCGTTACGCTATAAACTGTACTATGTGTAAACGCTTGATTTGAACTTGCAACCCAAGCTGCCCGATTAGCAGTAGTGTTATAAGGATTATAAACTATCGTGGTTGCTCCTGCTATTCTTTTTCGTTCCTTGAAAACTATTGGTACCGCCATTCCGTATCCGCTCTGCCGATGCGAATACATAACTGTTGTCTCACCGGTATTATTGGCTGGTACAGTGTTTAGATTAAATGATTTTTCGTAGTACCTCTGACATAAACTTAGTTCCAGACCATAAGGCCGATGCTCAAATGGTGTGGCAATAGGTCCTTCTTCAAATTGGACTCCGGTGATGTAGAATGTTGCAGAGTTGTTTGCTATTACATTAGTTTCACCAGTTACTCCCCATTTTTGAGCACCTACCCAAGAATTAGCGGTTCCTAAGAAGTCAGAACCAACACCCAATGACCATCCAATTTGTAATGCTTTTGTGTTGTCTGTGGGCCAAGTCCCTGTTGTGTCTGCAGTTAACGTGATGGTTTTTCTTTCCCAAGTGTTTGCTGAAGATATTGTATAGGAAAATGGATACGATCTGTCTTGAGCACCATTGACAAATGTTCCTCCAAAGGTTCCTGTTAAAGAAGATTTAACATAAAACGATAATGTAATATTTTTAGCAGCAGAAGAACCAAAATTTAAACCACAAATTGAATTTCCTTCTAATTTAGTTCTTACTAAATATCTTCCAGATGCCGGAATAGAAGTGTCAGGATTTGTTACTGTTACTTTTAAAGAGTAGTCAAAATTATCTGGGCTATCAGAAACTCTTTGCAAGGTATAAGTTCCATCTGATTGAACTCCAATACCTAAGAACCTATCAACAGGATATGTCTCAGCACCATTATTAGTTACTGCACTCCCAGCATTCCTCTGGTCAATCCGCATATCCCCATTGATAATCCGATTCCGAAACATGTATGAAGAAGCAGGCGCAACTGTATTTCCCAGAGTCAATGACCCGGCACCTTCTACGCCCGTATGGCTTGCTAGTATATTTCCACCAACTGTAATTTCTCCAGCCATTAATCCTCGTCTGTCATATAGAATCCAGAAATCGCCGGAAGATTACTTCCAGTTTTTGTTGGAATGTAAAGAAACCCTGTGCCGTCAGTACCAATTTGTTCACATAAAAAAGAAATAGAATAATTACCTTTATTAACATATGCGTAAGTTGGTGTCGCATTAGTTGTGAATATGCTTGTATTATATCGCATTGAACTACCTCTTGCTCGTCCGCAATGAAGTTGAGAATATTCCGCAGCAGCATAAGGTAATCCATCATATTTCATAACACATATTTCATCTTGTGGAATTTGAGCTTCAGGTATCCAAGGAGTTGTTATATAAACTAAATTACCAATTCTTGTGTATGATCCTGTACATATATTACTTACTGGAGTACCATAGTCATCAGCTTGTCCCGTAAACCCAGAAGAGAGCCATTGTAGAGTAGGAGACCAAGTCCCTGTTTCAAATTTTGTAAGAACAAGACCACTGTTATTGAATTCAATACCATTTGTGTTCAATTGATCAACAACAATACTTGATGTATTACTTGCCGTATCATGGCTTGCTAATGTTTGTCCACCTAATGTAATTGTTCCTGCCATATTACTCCGGTTTCTCTGGCCAGTTTACATTGATCAAATTTCCATCCTCATCAAGTTCTGGTGTACTGTTTGCTGGTAAATCTCGAAGCGCCTGACGATAATCAATCCATGCTTGGCTTGGTGTTTGGTCTGAAAGAAAACGCCAGTCAGATTCTGCAATTCGTCGATTACGTTCTTCTTTGAGTAGTCGCATGGGTTCTGCGGCTTCGAGTTCTGCTATCTTTGCTTGAACTATTGATTCATCTAAAGTTACTTGTTGACCATTTTTGTCAAACGCACCTGTTGTTTCATTGATTGTTACTACAGTTGGATGAGTTGCGAATATTGCTTCAAATCTCATGCGGCAATCTCCATAACAATGATTGATGAAATACCTCTAGGATCAAACCCGACCGTATCACGGTCTGTATGTGTTCGGTTGATATAAGAAGTCCCTCCTTGTCCATCTCTTCTCGCACTGCCCATAATTTTATAAATTATTTGTGATGTTGTTTGCGGCACATCAACAAAGTCATTACTCTCACGATGAAACGGTCCGTCAGCATGACTATTTTCTGCATGAGAATATACCATAAAGTTTGTCGGTCTATTTCCAGCAGTGACCGCCATTCCAATTTCTTCTGAGTTGCGAAATAGTCCAAAATGACCAATATACCAACTATTAAAGTAAGTCAAGTTGACCATGATCAACATTTTACTTGTAATAGATGTTGGTGTGATTGTTACACTTAACCCCTCAATATCAACAAAAGATGTACTTGTAGTTGCCCAAGCATCTGGTTTGATTGCTGATTTAGTTTGAATTATATAACCTTCAGGAACAGGCAATACAACATCACTTGCCAGTGAAACTACATCTGTTGATTCGTCATGTGTTGCAACGGTCTTGCCGCCAAGCTTGAATACTCCTGCCATGCTACCTCACTGAGAATGTGCCAGAGATGTTCAAATCGCCCGTCACCGAGATTTCTCCGAAAACAGTTAGCGAAGCATCTTGACTAACATTGACCGAGCCAGGAAGCTTTACGGGTCCCATCAGCAATGCACTTGTGTTTGCTTCAACCACATAGTTCTCATCTAAAATTGATTTGTGTGTCAGAATGTCAATTGAAATATTTGCAACACTATCTTCAAGAAGTCCAATTGAAGTGTCTAAACTTGTGATGTCTTGTTCAATTGAATCAAGTTGTGTTTCAATCGGAGTGAAATCAACACCAGCAATTGTACCATCAGAAGCAATGATTGAATTGCCATTTTGATCTTTGATGCTGGCACCTTCTTTCAAATAGTATGAACCATCCTGCTCAATGATGTTTGTATCACCATCTCGAATTGGAAGGTCTACCTTTGCAAAGTTGACCGCTTTTGCCTTACCAATATATCCACTCATAGTTCAAGAACCGTTAATGTACAATCAATTGAATTGTTTGCAGATGCACTGACTGTGACTATTTCGTTTTGTTCAATTGCCAACTTACCATCTAACACACCGAGAGTTGATCCAACAGGAATTGGTGCATTTCGTATGATGTATTTTCCATTGATGTCGATTGATGCTGTCGCAGGATTATCACTTCGGTTGGCTAGAATCATACCAATTGCAAGACCAGTTTTTGCGGCAGGTGTGGTATAAACTACTTGACCATCTGTTGTTGCCGTTTCTGCTTTTCTTTTAAATGCTGCCATTTTTTTATATCATCCAAGTGCAATTGAAAATATGATTGAATTGAGAGTGTCTTCATCATCAAAATAGAAGGCACCCTCACCGTCTGTTTTAAGAACTTGTCCTGCGGTTCCATCTGTTATATTTAGATCAGTCAATGCATTTACCTCTCTTGCGGCATTGTTTGCAAAGAAGAATGTACCATCTCCATTTGCAGTCAGAACCTGGTCTTTTGTTGCTGCAGATTCTACATCAATTAGATTATTCAGGCGATGTGCAGTAGGTGTTGTAAACTTAAATGAGCCATCACCATTTGCTGTAAGATATTGACCGTTGTATGCTAAAGTTGATACATCAGTTAAACTGGAAAGCTTTGGTTCAATCGGTGTTGTGAACATGAATGTTCCATCACCATTTGCTGTAAGATATTGTCCATAGTCTGATGTTGTTGATACATCATTCAGGTTTGATAGTCGATGTTCTGCAAGTGTCTGAAATGTAAATGATCCATCTCCATCTGTATGTAATACTTGACCATCTGTTCCATCAAGAATACCAAGATCCATGATTGTATGTATTTCTCTTGCCGCATTGTTTGCGAAAAAGAAAGCACCATCACCAGTTGCAGTTAGCACTTGATTTGCAGTAGCGGTTGAATTAACATCCTGCAATGCATTTAAAAACAATAAATTACTTACAGCACCTTCAATTTGACTTGAATCAACATTTGAGCCGAAGTCAACATCATTCAGATAAACTTTGTTATCTGTCAAATCCATAACTGCATTTAATCGATTTGCTAATCGTGCAAATTCTCTTGCTTTACTTCTTGTTGCCATTTATGACCTTTAGAACTTGTATCCTTTCACTAGAATGTACCACCATCCGCTACTACCACTATTGCCATAGTTGTTGATCCAAAACTTATTTTCTTTGATTGGTATCCACTGTGAGGAGTACCACATTCCATAATTTGGTGTAAATCCATCACTTTCACCAGTATATACAATCGTCAAACATTGTTCACTTGCAAGACCACCAAAATGACTTGTAGGTTGTTGTCCACGTGAATCAACCCAATTTTTCACATCACTTCTTTGATTTCTTGTGAATGAACATGTTTGATGATCGGAAGAAGTTGCGGTCATGAAAATATCTGCAAACACCCAAGTTGCTTCAATTGGTATTCTTTCGGTGTATGGTAAACTAATTTGAGCATTGAAAGCACTCGAAAATGAAACTTCATGATAGAAAGGTGCAATCTCAATAAATCCTATGTTGTGCTGAAAATTGTATGTACCATCTCCCTTGACTGTAAGCACTTGACCAACTTCTGTATTTGCAGAATCAATATCAGTGATTACGGAAACGTTTGTGTTTGCAAAATAGAAATTGCCGTCAGAGCCAACTTTTAATGTTTGATTTTCTTCAAAGACAGGATCAAAGTCTGATAGGTCACGGAAAGATTGTGTGTCACGATGAACACGATAGCCCGGTGCAAATAATTCTACTTCAATACGATCATCTTCACGAAGTGGTTCAATGAATGTAATTTCATTTGCAGTGATTGATACTGTATAATCATTTGCAGTTAAACGAATACCATTATAATAAACATTTAAATCAAAACTGTTGTTGATATTTGTTTCAAGTGTGATTGTTTGATCGTTTGCACTTGGCTTGAAACTCTCACGATAGTAACTACTTTTTGATAAGTTGGTAACTTCTGTTGTACCAACACACTCAATTATATCATTTACATTCGGTGTATGAATCAGTGTTACATATTGACCAAGTGGCTCAACTAAGTAATCAACAGTTTCAATCAACTTCATTCCGTTTTTAAAAACGGATACATGATTTTCATCATACTTTACAGCAAATGATTTTTGAACACCATCGGCAGTGTGAGTTGTACGGTCTGAAACTTTATCAAGATATCTTGTAGGTGACGGCGCTCCAATAAATGGCATTCAATTTCTCCATCATTCTGGTGTAATGTTTGCCATTTCGGCTTCAGTCTCTGCATTTCTTTCAACTGCAGTTTTTACCCAACCTTCAGCAAAGGCCATTTGTACAATCTGATCTCGGTCACTCGGAATTGTTTTTCCAACTTCAAGACATTTGTCAACTGTAAGTTTTACAATTTCATCAATTGCAATTCGGCAACGATTCTTCACAACGTTATCGATCCAATCTTGTTGGCTTAATGCTGCATATGATAATGCTTTATCTTCTGTATCTGTAAGTTCAACGGTATATGTTTTCATAAGTTCTTTTCTTTTAAATTAGATAATGTGTAGCCCAGAACCAGTCATTACCTCCTTGAGGATCACCTAAGTACCACCATTCAACATAATCATTTGCTTTTAGATTACAAACTTCATTTACTGAAACTGTTGCCCAGACCACACCAGATTTATAGCCCATACCTTTTTTCTCACCATTAATTACTAATCGTAACATTGAGATTGTTGGTGCTGCTTTAAATGTGCATTGTGCCGCCAGGGCATATAGACCATCAACAGGTGCAATAAAACGATGTGTTGCTGTATTATAACAAGCTGGGTTTGTTGCTTTTACGGAAAGCGGTGCAGAGGCTGCTTTACCTTCTGTTTCTTGCAAACCTGCATTGTAGTAAACACGGCAATATGGTCTGTATGGTACAGTGACGTACCCTTCTTCTGAAATTTTCCAGATTGTTCCATTTAAAGTATTTTCGTAATGTATAGTATCACTGACTACTTTTAATTCTGGTGATGCAAGATTCTTGACATTATGTACAATTAATTCATTTGTAATATTAGCATCAGTACAACTGATTGAACCATCAAGAAGTTCAACTGTATTTGCTTTGAGTGAATTGATTTGTACAGTGTTTGCATCAATATCATTAACTTCTGCAGAATTGATCGTAGTTGTTGTGATTGAAACATTGTTTGAATCAATTTGTTCAAATCCTAAAACTTCTTTAGTATTATATGATTCTACAGGATCAATAACATTTTTTGCAATGTTAAAATTTTTTGTCATGTCTGCTCTACAAGAGATAATACAGCATCAAATGAATTTGCAATTGTTGAACTAATTATTACTTCATCATTTGCGTTTAACACCATTTTATTTCCTTGCATGATTTCAAGTGATGAACCAACATTAATTACAACATCTTTCAAATAGTGTACAGTTTGTCCAGCATCATCATCTTTCAATTTAACAGAAACAGAGATTAAATCATTGTGCAAATTTGAAATTGTAAAGCCGATCATAATTGTAGTATTTGATAATGGCACGGTATATACAGTTGCGTCATCAAGTGCATTCGTATAATTTACACCACCATTATATGTTTTTGATAAAAGTTTATTAGCCATTAATCAACCAAATATTATTGCGTTTATGAATGAATCGTCTTCGAGAACTGCCATTTTCTTTGCAAGTTCTTCATCTGGTCTGTTTTCTAAGTTTTGATAATCAATCGAATTGAAAGTGAATGTGCCATTGGCATCTGTAGTCAGCACTAAATTTGCGGTGTTACCATCTTCTATATTTAGTTCTGTCAGCAATGTTGGTATAAATGGAGTGCCTTCAATTTCAGTATAATGTACGTTCGAAAATGTGTATGTATTTCCACTAATTTTTAGAACTTGTGTATTTGCTGTTCCATGTACAATATTTAAATCAACAAGTTTGTTTGGTATGTAAGGAGTACCTTCAATCTCATCATAGATTACGTTTGCAAAGAAATAGTCACCAGCACCATCTGTTTTTAAAACTGTATTTGTCTCAACAACATCACTGTTCACACCAATATCAAACAAGTCAACTGGTATGGATGGTTTGTTTAGAATGTCTGCATAATCAACAGTGCCACCCATTGGACGAAACTCAAAAGTACCGTCACCGTTTGCAGTCAAAACTAAGCCGTCAGAGCCGTCAGAAACGCCCAGGTCAAGCAGAGAGGTCGGTATGTATGGCGTGCCTTGAACTTGAGAATATTGTATTGAATTAAATGCAAAATTGCCAGCACCATCTGTCATCAGATATGAATTATTACTGCCATCAGAAATTGAAAGATCCGTGAGCAATGCTGGAATTGCCGGTGTGTTTGTTAGATTTGAATAATCATAAACAAAACTTGATGCATCAATTGGACCAAATGTATAGTTGCCCGCACCATCTGTTGTTAAGACTTCTCCTGCATCACCATCAACAATACCAAGGTCTACTAAATCTTGTGGTATCGGTCTTGCTGTGAAACTAAAACCACCTGCACCATCAGTGACAAGAACTGAATTTAAAACACCGTCAACAACTCCTAGATCAAGAATTGAAGTTGGTAGTGTTGGTAGATTGTCAAGATGATTGTAGTTGATTGTCCGAAAGGAAACGTTACCTGTACCATCTGTTGTCAGTACAGTATTCGGCGAGCCGTCATCAATGTTGATTTCAAAAATGGTTGCTGGTATTCTTCTCTCTGTGAATGCTGGTCCATTCTGCGACATCACAAGAACGGAGTTTGCATTACCTGCAACAATACCTAAATCAAATATTGATTGTGGAATATATGGAACATCAAGTAGATCATTATAACTGTATTGACGAAATGAAAATGTATTGGCACCATCTGCAAGAAGAGCCAGATTTGCCACACCATCATCAATGTTTAAATCGGTAAGTTTTTCTGGTATGAAAGTTGTGCTGATATATTCATTAATATTTTTGTTGACAAAGTATTGATGTTCGTCATCAAAAACAAAAATGTTTCCATCAACAGGAGTTTGTGTAACGGCAAATCTTGCGATTGTATTATCAGCAAATATTTCAGCAGGTGTTAAATCATCAACACCAATCAAGCCACCATCAATTGCAGTGTTTTTGAATGAAATGTTTTTGAAAGAACCGCCAGAATAATTGTCAGCAATACTTTTCTGAATTTCTGCAATTGAGAGTATTTTACTCATTTATTTAACTTATTTCTAAAATACTTAAAGCTACATCGAGTCCGTTCGCTACATTACAGATTGCTGATAGTTGGTCTGTGGGTTGAAGAACAAGTTTTTGTCCGGCGAAAACTTCAAGTGTGCTACTATTTGGTATTGATACCTCATTCAGTAGCACTACATCTGAATTTGTTTCACCATCAACGGTATCAGACTGAAGACTAATCGTAGCCGTTATAATACCACTAGATTTATTTGAAAGAATTAAGCCCAATACAATGATTGAATTCACCGATCCCGGTACAATGTAAATTGCATCGGGATTGATGTTTGATATATCAGACTTAGTTTTAAGTTTAAAGTTATTCATTTAGATCCGATGATCACCATGATGTTGTTAATGAAGTTCTTACCCAGGCCCACTTATTTGGATCAGCAGCAGGCCCTGTACAAATGTAGAGATGATTACCATCACTATACATCATATTCTTTTGACCTCGAACATCAACTGGCTTAGGAATACCTGTATCTCCTGAGTAGTGTGCTGCCCATACAGCATCATTAACTATGAAACTGATATTGTGTGTTTCATACCATTGCAATAGTTTTTGGTCGTCAGGATCAGACATACTTTTTGTTGATAGTGCTTGCATGTCTACAGCACCAGCAAATATATTTCCGAATCGGTCCCATGATGTACCAATTGCGGTATTACCATTTAATGGTTTAAGAACAAAATCTTCTACATTAATTGGACCGGTAAGTGTTTTGTTTGAGATTGTTTGTATACCACTAGTTGTTACTGCCTCACCTTGACTTTTTGGATCAATCAAGTTGATTCTGAAATCAAAATCAGCACAAGGATCTGAGAAACTACAACCTCTTCGTGTTGCTGCTCCATATCCAGCACCTTCTTCATGCCAAGAATACGAAGACCAGAAAGGATCAGATTGACTTCGATCTGTATTGTTACCATCTCTTGGCGCAATAACATTATGGCATACACCAAAATTAAGTGAAAATGGTACACCACCGGCAAGAGCATCAGAATAATTTAAGAACCAGCCATGTCCTAATACGGGATCAGCGGCAGCCTTTGCCGGATCATTCATCAATTCTTGTTGTTTGTGATATGATGGTGTATCATAAACAGGTAATCGAATTGCATCAATAGTATCGAACTGCTTAACTGTTAATCTAGCTTCAAGGACTGTTCCCACTTGTGCGTTTACATCAAAGGAAGGTGTATAACGATCAAAGAAATCATTAATATTACCGGAACGTCCATCACGGAAAGTTATTTGATTTGCATTCTCAAACCAGAACATGTTACTTAAATTACCTCCCAAGTTTGCGCACTCTCGGCTTGCAACATAATCTGCATCAGAACTACCGTTTTTCATGAAGTTACATTTTGCAACCAATTTTGGACTACCGAAATCATAGTCAGATTGTTTTGCATACTTCCACCAAGCACCTCCATGAGCATTCATACCTTCACTAAGTGAAGTTAATGAGCCAACAAATTGAAATGGTACTTCATAAATTTCAAGTTCATATAAGTGACCGACTTCATTTGTCAATGTTGAATGTCCTCTAGTTTCAAGTACTTTTGCACTGACTTGACTTTTTAGACCGGGTACTTTATAGCGATCAAAGTAAGTTGAGATCCACATTTGATATTGATTCAAATTTTCACCAGTATTTGAATCTCTTCCAGCATCTGGCTTACCACGATTTTTACGATTGTAAGAGGCTGTGAAATAAATGTCACCTTGTCTAGGATCTGCAAGTGCTAAATCACCTTTAAACTTTCTTGCATTTCCAATTACGGTTCTTTGAAGATCATCTTCAGCACCTTTCCAATAACCTGGAGTTAGACCAAATTTTTTCTCGTACAAGGTCTGAGGTGCTCGACTCGCTGGAGGAGCATCTAAGAATCTTCTTGTAATATCTACATATGCATCAACTTTCTTACCATCAATTTCTTTTGGTAGATACTCCAGTTGCATATCTGTTTGTTTAAGTTCAACAAGCTCAGGACTTACAGCAGAAATACCACCATTCATATTACCAATATTAAAATCATTTCTGTTGCTGATAAACACATAGCTTTCATGTACTAGTGTTTTGTCACGAACTTTTGCAATTGGTGCGCTGAATTCAATACCGTCTTTTGTCGAAGAAATTGCAGAATCACCAAAATGAATTGTACTACCACTAACGTAAAGTTCTTTCCATTTTTTAGTTGGAGTACCAAGTGAATATCCTTCATCGACTTCTGGAACTAAATCACCTTCAAAGACTGTTGTGCCTTTAAACTTCTTATTTTCGAGAGTTTGTTCACCCTCTGCTGTGATTTGTTCACCTCCACTTGTTGGATAAGTTTCTTTCATTTCATATTCAACCCATGTACAATTTGTCAAATCAGTAAGAAGAGTTGAATTCACACCAAGTTTTATTGCACATTTATCGTTCGCTGTCCAAACAGGACCATCAGTATGGCTTAATGAATTTGCAAATGCACCACCAGGTCTTGCATCATTGACATAAGTCATTGTTCTTGACCATGTATTATTACCAAGTGTAATCGTACATTCATAATTATTCATTAAGTCATATGGACCAACTAGACCACTAGTTCCATCAACACCGGGCATAGCATAATAAGTATTGCCAGACAAGAGAGTTGACTTTAATTCTGTTCCTAGTGCAGCAGGATCACTTGGATTTTTTCCAAGGTCAAAATCTTCAAGAGTAATGTATTGTTCACCGTTTAGTACTAGCGTACCAGTATCAATAGCGCCTTGTGTCCAACCACTATAACGATGTTTGAAAATTGTTCGTTCTGATGGTGAAATCATTGGCTTATTGATTGCAATTCCGTTACCACCATCACTCATTGCAACTTCACCAATGTGCAATGTAGATGCAGTCAACCACAAATCAGTAAAACGTGACGTTGCCGAACCAAGTGAATATGCATTTGATGTACCAGGAATTAAATCACCAATAACTGTACCACCAATACCACCACCAGTTGCAGCATTGCCCGGTGCCCACAAATGAGTATTTGAATCATACATCAACGATGCACCTTGCCAAGCAGCATTTGATGTTGTATCAACATCTGTTAGATCATCAATGTTCATAACAATATTATTGTTAGCAGCAATAATTGTTTTATTCTTTAATTCTTGAGATAGATTATTAACTACTACTTCACCAATACCTTCAATTGCTTCAGTTTCAACTAATAAATTAAACAATGAGGTTGCTGTTAATTCAGTTGAAATTAAACCACCTGCTCCATTTTCAACTGTAATTTGATTAATCGCACTTACATACCAACAATCAGGGTTTGTACCACCACGAAGTGCTGGATCAGGTTGAAATGGATATACATTACCATTCAATGTTAATTTTGGTACAATGTTACCAAGAAAGTCCCAAACAGGTCCACTTGTTAAGTCAAGTCCGGGTAATGAGTGAAACGTTGTTGCACCAATTGTTGTAGACACACAATTTGCTTGGTCAATAACAATACTATCGGCACCCTGTATTCTTAAACCAGCTGGAGACATTCCATCATTTTGATCTGTTGTCACATCGCACAAGGTTGTAAATGTGCGGTCTTCACTTGTCTGTAATTTTAATCGTCTTGCACCAGGTGTTGCTGAATCGGAAAATAGTCTTAATTCATCTGGCATGAAATAGGTATTTCCACCTAACCACAAATCATTAAGTTCTTGTGTTTTTGCACCGATATTATAATTATTTCCGGATTCAGGTACCAAATTACCTACAACATTTCCCGACAACTTATCTGTTGGTGTCCAGCTTGTTCCGTTCCACTGTAAAACTTGCTCTGCTGGCCAGGTTCTCGCATTTGTCATTGCATTCTGACCACCACTATTTAATGGTGCAGTATCTGCCAATTGACCTAATGTGAATGTACCTTTTTGCGTTGGAGTAATTGAAGTACCTCCACCTCCACCAAGAGTTTTATATAACTCAGTAAAGTTTTCATTGATCTTACGGGCACCTTCTCGTAGATTATCACCTGTATTATCATTCGGCGTTGAACCTCTATAAATTTGTTGATTTGCCATATCTTATTCTCTTAGTATATTAAGTTTTACAGTGTTTTATCCTAAAGCAATAGCAAGAGCCGTGGCGTCTTCTGATGCTGTTCTTACAATACCTGTTGATAAAGTATTTAAATTAACATGAAAAGTATTACCGCTATTTGTTTCTAACGTTAAGGTGTTCGTTGAATTATTAAAAGAAGCTGCACTTATGTACACATCAAAAGAATCGCTTATTCCTTTGATAAAAGTTTCAGGTGGTATTTCAATGATACCATTATTAGATCGGAATATTGTTTTTCCATCAAGATTTAAAATACCCTTTGCCATAATTTATTATTCACCTGTATCTAAAATTTCTGTAAACAATTCTGTACTATGGTACCGTATCCAACCATTTGCAGCAACGCCGAAACTATCACCTGGTATACCTGCACTTCCTGCAATACTAGGTGTCTCGGCTGGCACTTGATAATAATTACCATTATACTCTACAACTTCATATTCTGCATAATTTCCTGTTGCTTCCCAATCTTCACGGAAAACTGGTAATCCCTCTTCAATGTTTTCAACATTTACAACATGTCCATTTTTTGCAATAATCTTACTAACGTTTCGCCAATTAAAACTATCCACAGTTTTGTTTTCAAAATGAGACATACCATATTGTGATGAATCATAAACTGTTTCAAAGATGGGAAAATGTCCGGATATATCTTTCAATACACCAACTTGAAGTCTATCGACTTTTTGTATTTTAACTCCACCTAAATTAAATATCTGCGGCATCAGACAGTTTCCTTAATATTTTGTGCTGTGATTGGACGCCCAGATTTGGTATAAATTGTGTTTACATTATGGAGTATAACACTATTTGAACCAGTATCAAACTCTAAAATTTTATAAGTTCCGGAATCATCCATAATTTTATTTGTTCTCAACTCAGCAACATTTTCAATCGGTGTTCCTCTTAAATTAAATACTTGTGACATATATTAAAACTCGTTTTCTGAAATTTTAGTTTCAAATTCGGTTAGTGTAATTTCTTTTATCAGTCTTGATGAACCATCTACAAAGTATAAACGAACTGAATCTTCTTCTGCTCGAGCACAACTTAAATTTTTAATATTCACTCCTACATTATTTATTATGATAATTCTAGTTGTTTTTGATGAGCTAATTACTTCAATAAAGTGATTAAATTCATTTTCAGATTGTTGTATCTGTGCTACAACATTACCATTAAAAATTAAAGTTAATATGCTATCATTAAAATTAAAAAACTGAAAGTTTTCATAATTATATAACTGATCTTCAAATCGCAAAAACATTATACTATATTTATTTAATATGGAGAAACTGCAGGATAATTGACAGTATTAGCATTTACTTGCCACAATCCCATTCCGTATTTGATATACCAAGTCTTATAAAAACTTTCCCACTCAAGATGAATCACTGCAGGAACGTTTGTACCTTGATTGTATACAACACCACCGCCAGCATGTCCATCAAGCACACCTTCATAATTCATAAAGTTTGTACTGTAAGCATTGATCCAAACATTTTGTGTAAGTGTATTTTTTACAACTTTAATTTCAAGATGTGAGTCTGGAGAATAACCTCCACCCATTTGCGGTAGATTAATATACAAATCATCACAAGTAGTATTTGCATAGATATGCAAACCGCCACGATGTGCAATCATATCGTGAGATACAGTAATTGTATTATTTGAATTTGCAATGGTATCATATGTAGTATTTGCTACATCATTAAAATTTGTAACAGTTGTCTTAGGAACGAATGTAGTATCATTGCAGAATAATTGTGTTCCTGTATGTGCGTGGAATCCTTTACCACGAATATTCAATACACGAACAATTGCACCAGCTGATAGTGGTTCTGCAAATTTTAAAATCTTATATTCATTACCTACATATACTAAATTACCAGTAGTTGCATCTGTAGTAACTTGAGCAGGTGTTGTCATGATTTCATAGTTCAATGTAGACTGTACAACACCGTCAATTGAGATCAACAATCCAAATTTGTCAAGAATTTCATTCTCAAGTAGGAATGTATCTTGGTTGTTTACTGCTTCAAAAATTTCTTCAATTGATGGACTCATTTCAACATTTGTTGCTGTTGAAGCACGAATAGTAACATCTGTTTCTGCGGGCGGTGGATCACCTAAAAAGTTAATTCTTGTAAAGCTATCAAATTGTTCAAATTCATATGAAACAAATGGCTTTTGAATCACACCACCAACACTAATGAGTGCGTTGTAAATTGAGATAGGTACTGTGATATCAAAGATTGATTGAAATCCGTCTCCCTCAAATACTTCAATATGATTCCAAATACCTACTTTAAGACTATCAACATATTGCTTTGTTGCAACATCATGAGCATGTGTAGGTAATGCAGCATTACGAATTTTACCAAAGTTCAGGTCAATACCAGTATCAGTTGGTCCTTGCATACTAATATCAGGATGTGTTTTACCAAACAATATTTGATCTTTGTCAGTAATTGATAATATGGTATCATGTATTTTAAATCCGGTCCCTATTGTAAGCCGCACGTTTGTTGGTTCAACTTCAAACTCTGTGAATACTTGTGTTGTTCCTGCAGTAGGAACAACATAATGAACCTTTTTAATATTCTTTACAGCACCATTATCAAACACAATGACTTTGTTTTTCATGACCTCTTCGTTATCACGAATATCAATTGCTCTTTGGCCCGGAGCAGAAACTGCTGAAATTGGCATAGAGAGTGCGGCACCGCCGGTCAGTTTATTACCTGTTGTATCTGTTTTGTTTCCAAGCACTGTCGTACAATCCGCACCGGTTACTTGCATACCAGGTTGATTTAACGAGGATACTTTACCCACTCTCACAAATAATTCATCTTTTGCGAAACTACGATTAATAAAAGCCATTTAGTTTATCCTATGCTGAAAAGTTTTATTTTCCATATTTATGTTATGCTGATTCAAGTGCTGTTACTTTAGATTCAAGTGCTGTTACTTTAGATTCAAGTTCTGTTGCTCTTGTCATTAATTTTTGATTTGCGGCAACAAGTATTGGAACAATTGCACTATAATCAATCATATGTCCGGCACCAATTGTTGCTGCACCATCAGAATTCTGTAGGTTTTGTTCCATTGAATATGCATCATAATATTTTACATCAGATGCTAAAGCAAAATCAGGAGTTGGAGTTGAAATCAAAATTCTCTTATCTTGACCGGCATCTGCAGGATTATAATAAGAACTACTTCTTAATTCATTTTTTAATATACCGCCATCAATATATGGTCTTGCAACTTCATCACACCACATATAGCCAACTTCGATTGCGCCAATCAAAGCTTCTGCAGCATCTTGAGCTTGTGTTTGATCTATATTACGGTCTACATTGTTCAAAGCACCAGACTCAAAATTACCAGGTGCTGCCAAAATATTTGGTGTCCAATTTGCAGGAGACATGGTCATATTTGACAAAATCACAGTATCAGATGCATTTAAAGTATTTAAACTACCAACTGCAAGTCCATTAACTCCCATGTTCGCACCAAGTAATCCTGACCTGTTAAATTTAACTGATTGATCTAATGTTTTAAATTCAAGAGTACTATTATTGTTTGCTGAAATTATAGTTGTATCTTGTAGTTCATTGATGCGAATTATGTGATGAATTGATGGATTAAACAAATCGAGTACTGTTTTACCACCTGGGAAAAAGTTAACAGTATTTGCCTCAAGGTTCTCAAATGTACCATCATTTGATGTAACTGAAGTTGCTGTTAAATCGTTTGAATTTATTGTACCATTTGCTGTAAAGACACCTTCAACGTTTAACGTATCTGTAAGCGCAATTTTATTAAATAAAACATCCGCAGATTTGTTAAGAGTTTGATCAAATAAGTATGCTGCTGCAAGACCACCATCAAGTTCACCGAATGTAATTGCAGTATTTGACTCAATTTCCAATCTTGATAATTTATTAATTGTTAATTGATTCAAACCAATTTTAATTACATCATTAATTTCAAGGCTCTTATTTGTTCCAATTCTTAATTTTAAAAGACCACTTTCAGTTGTAGTAATATCAAATCCATTTAGAACTTTTGTGATTGCAGATGTAGGTATTGGTGTATAACCATCGGATAAAAATAAGTTTTCTCCATCGTCATCATTTTTGATTCTCAATGAACCATGCATTATAAATCCATCTGCATCAAATCCAGACATTCGTGTAAGTACACCATCATCGACACCAACTTCAATTGAAGTTGTCAGTGTGTTTAAGATTGTATTTGATCCAAGTCCACGAAGTGAACTAAGGTCAGCATTTGATTTTTCAATAAACTGAAATAATGATGAAATTGACATTTTATATAGTGTCGGTGTGCTAGAACCTGGCTTGTCAACAGCAACTAATAATCTGTCTGTCAATTTTAATTGTTCAGGAGTTACTGATGGCTTACCATCTAGAAAACGAAATTCTTGGCTTTTATTTGCAATAAAACCTGGAGCACCACTTATACCTGCAGTTGTATCAAGCAATACTAATGTACCTGTTGGTGCTGCGGTATCAATTAAAACACCACCAATATTGTCAATTGAAGTTGAACCTTGATCTAGATTTCTTATTACCCAAGCACCTCCTGCATTATTTTCACTATCATCTTTTGTCTCGTCCCAAACTAATGTGTCTCCAGTAGAAAGACTTGACCGAAGAAGTGTAGGATAGATAATGCCGTCAACTGAAAGTGTGCCACCGCCAAAAACTTCGATCTTACCAGTAAATTCGGTATCTTTTAGTTTAGCCTCTTCGGTGATATTTAAACCTTTAAATTCCGCCTCATTCGAACTAGAATCATAAGTTGAAACTACCGTATCAATATAACTTAAAATTGATGATTCAGACATGTTACTTATCCTTGAGTTTTGGGTTTACGTCCACGCTTTTTAGGCATGTTCGACTTTAATTCGTCAATTTCTTTTTGTTGATGCTTCATTGCTTCAATAAGTAATGCAACTACTTTACTATATTTTACACCTTGTGGTTGATTATTTTCAAATGTTACCAAACTCGGAGCAACCTTTGCAACTTCATCTGCAATCAAACCATATTCCTTACCTCTCATTAAATCAGACTCATCACCCTTCCAGTTAAATTCAACACCATGCATTTGTTGAATTTTATCCATTGGTGAATCAATATCAGTAATATTAGTTTTAAGTCCAGCTGCAGAAAGTTCTGTTACACCTCTACCCACATATAAGTCCCCACTCAAACCAACGCCGCCATTAATTACTAATGCACCGGTACTGGTTGATGTTGATGTTTGACCAGAACCAACAGAAAGTCCGGCTGCAAACGCAACACGATATGGGAAGCCGTTAATCAATTCTGAACGGCTCATTGCATCAATACGATTAACACCAATCATTCTTGCTGGCTTATGTTCAACAGTAATGATCTGGCCAGATGTTCTCGGTGTGGCAAAATGTAATATACTTTGATATGAAGTTCTACCTGTTGTCCACCAAGTGTTTGTTGTATTTGCGGCAACGTTTGTATTTGAACTATTCAAGTCTACAGTGACACCTTCAAATGTTGAGGTGTATACAATGTTTGCTGTATTACCAACCCACTGATTTGCCCAAGCATTTTTAAATGTATTTACAGTAGTATAAGGCGTACCATTAATATCAAATTCAACACCAGTCATTGACAATGCCATTGTTCCACTGTGGTCATCTTCAATATGCATTGGCGCCGTATTCATATTATTTTGGAAATCATACTGAATTGTTAGTTTATCTCCACGGTCTAATACTGGTGGTAAATTTGGACTATAATGATATACATTTGCGGATGGATCAAATGTGGCTGAAACAACATATTCGTTATTTGCTTTTGTGAATAATGTATAGTCAGATTTTTGAATTCTTAAACCGTTGATGTATACATCAATTTCTTCTTTAACAAATGGTGTATATAAATTATTGAATTCAACATTTGATTGTGGTACACCAGTAACAGTATAAGACATTTCATTTGTAATAAATGATAATGGCTTCCACGCACCGTCAATGTAAATTTCTGGAATATCATATGCTTGATTAGCACCATTGACATCATATACTTGAAGTCCATCACTTAGAATACGCACCATACCATTTGCGGCATTGTATGGTCTTTCGTATTCTTCACCCATTGGTAATTGGAAATATCCAGTTGAATCAATCTTAACACCTCTTGGCTCAACTAGAATGCTTGTATTACCTGCTTCATATGAAATTACACCAGCATTGTTTGAAATTGTATTACCAGAAACGTCAATACGATACTCACCTACATTCCAAGTTGGATTTGATTCAACTCGAATTACTGCCTCTTTTTCTGTATAATGCAGAGGTACCAAACCATGAACAGTGTTTGAATAATTGTTTGATTCAAACCACATTGTTTCTCGAGTCATCTGTGAAACATTTGAACCATTTGCAACATAGTACAATCGGTCATTCATATCACCGGCTTTGATGTAAGTATCTTGATTTAAGTCTACTACACCACCAAGACCTCGCCATTCACCTGATGTGTATCCTTCAAACATTCGTTGTGATTGATTATAACGAATTACACCATTTGCTGACAATCTTACATCATCATCATCTACAGGTAATTGAAGTCCCCACTTGGTACCTTTAAAGTCTGCAATATGCCCATCAGTTACAAAGGATGTAAAGTTGTTTGTTACTAAGTGAATTTCATCACTTGTATCCTGAACTTGAACATATGTGTCTTTGTTTAAGTCAATGAGTTTTAGATTTGAACCACCACCAAGACCTCGCCATTTATTGTTTGCATAACCTTCAAATTGTTGATCAAGTTGATTGAAACGAATTGTACCATTTGCAACAACAGAACCGGCATAACTATCTTCTGGTAATTGAATACCTTTTTTCGTACCAGAGAAATCTGCAATTTCTCCATCAATTCTCATTGTTGTATAATGATTTTTGGTAACTTCAAAACTCAATGGGTTTTCAATTACCATATCTTTATCATCGGTACTCATGTAGAACGCACCGGCTGTTCCTGATCTCGGAGCGTTTACAGTAATTAGACCATAAGTATAATTATTACTCGTATCAATTTGATTGTTTGCGAAGTACCAATAAGTACCGGCTTGCAACGGTGTGAAGTGAACTTCAGAATTTGTTGTTGTAATTGTGTTTACTGTATTTCCAAATTCAAATGGATCTTTGTATTCGATACCATTGGCAACATATTTTGTATGTGCTAAAACACCAGCAGTTACATCATCATAATAGTTAATTGGTGTTGTTGAACCATTACGAGAAAATGCAATCCAATTGTTTGCATCAACATATCTAAGATTTGTGTTTGCAATGTCTTGTAGAACAAGAGTATCGCCAGCATCCATTGTAATTGGATCAAATGGCATACCATTTGTGCTCCAAACATTTGCTGTATTCACATGTTCAATTGTCATTGTCTTATAAACTGTAGTACCTCTTGGATATTCTACCAAGATGTTACCACCCATGTTTTCGTTTCTTGGTAGTACTGTGATTCGCCCACCAAGATTTAATGTAGGATCTGCTGTATTACCTCTTGCAACATAATAATAAACACCGGGCTGCCATGGTTGGAATGTGATTTCACCAAGTGCAAAAGATGCTGAACTAAAATTTGATTCCCAAGTAGAATAATGATTCGATACACCTATCGCACCGCTTTTATCTGCATTCTGATAAGTTTTATATTGAATATTATACCCGGTAGTACTGGACATAATAAATGGTGCAATACTATTTGCAGAATATGGCTCTCTTGAAATTACAATTGGATGTGTATTTGCAGTTGACAAATTCATTGAGAAAGTTACGATGTCATTTGCATACATCTCAAGATCTGGATTGTCCGTATGAACTGGCGTCATAGTCATTGGATCCAAATCTTTATCAATCATAATTTTTAAAATATTACTATCACTTACATCTTGCTGAAGATAGACTACAGATCTTAAATTTGGGTTTGATGTATGTTCGCCTACCCAGTAGTAAGCAGTTCCAGATGCATCTGGATCAAATTCAACAATAGCTTTTAAAATTGTATTACCGGTGACTAAATCTGTATTTGCCCATGCGGCTCGGTAGCTTGCCCAATCAGTATACTCATATACTCCAGCAACAGGAGCAGTAGTTTCAATAAAATATCGTACTTCATCACCAGGTACATCAAGAACATTTGCTTCTCGTCCCCATGCAGGATCTGCTGAGTTGTAAACAGCATTTGCAAAATCAGGTGTACGACTGATACCAAGTATTAAATCATCTTCAGAATATGTTGCGCCAGCTGGCAATGCGGGATATGGATACTCAATCGTTATACGATCTTTTAGGTTCATGTTTATTGTACCACGAATACCCCATGTTGTACTAGGTACATCATATAGTGAAAGAAGTTTTCCTGAACCACTTTCATTAAATTCAATTTCATGATTTGCATGTACTGGATAGTTTGTACCGGTATCTACTAATCTTACAAATGCATTTGAACCGAGAACATCAAAACCAGAACCATCAACATTTGCTAAAGAAGAATTCAATTGAATGTTGTTATCTTCAACAACCATTGTTTGTGTTGCTAATTCTGTTCTTGTACCTTTAACAATCAAATCTTTTGTTACAGTGAGGTCTCCATTAATTGTAGTATCACCCCAGAATTCTACTGTACTATTTGCAAACTCGGCAACTTGACCACTTTCAACATATAAAACAACATTTGAATAAGATGCAGTTACCCATGTGTTTGCAACATTATCTCTTGGTGTATCTTTTATGGTTGTTTTATCAGAGTCGAGGAGTAAATTGTGAATAGCATTTGCAGTGAGGAGAGTACGATCATCAACCGGTGTGCTATAGTTATTTGATATAGCATTCACGGTCATTCCACCTTGCAGTTGAATTGTAGTAGCAGTTAGTGTATTGACTACAACTGTGCCACCCGCACCCCAACGGACTAAATTACCAGGCGCAAAGGTACTTGATGCATTATTGATCTCATCAATCATCAAGTTTGTGGTTGTTAGCCAATTACCAAATGTTTGGCCTGTGATTATTTTTCCAATTGCCATAATAGCTATTCCTCAATATTTTGATTAGTAGAATTTGAAAGAATAAGTTCTTTGAGTTCAAGAATATCTTTTTTTAGAGAATTGATTTCCCTAGCTTGCGTTTCTAACTGCTCTTTTAATTGCTTTTTTTGACGAAGTGTGGTTCTATGACTATTTATATTTTCTCTATTCACTGCAACAATTGCTGAGGTTATTTTATCTCTTTTATAATTCTCAGTATACATCGGAGAGGTCCACACTTGTAGCAAACATAAAAGATGAAGTGTTGACGGCATCTCTTAATTTGCATTCGTAAATTATATTACGAACATCATTCTTATCATATTCAAATTTCTTTAAATAATTACCTGTTTGTATTATATTTATACTTTCAAAGTTATCAGGATTACCAGTTTCAATTAAACTTATTGACGCAACTCCAACTCCAAGATCAGTTATATTAGCATTGACCCAAACAGTTTTTAAATCATTTCGATATTCAGTTTTTTCAATGCTTAAAATTGCATATGGTTTTTCAGGAGTTGGCTCGCTAACAAATGATTGACATTGATTATAATGCTCATGTGTATTTTTATCACGCAACCAAACATACAATTTATGGTCACCTTTTGGTATGGATGTCACATCTAAATCAAATTCAAATGAATATTTACCCAATGTTGTCCGCACCAAGGTCGCTGGTGAATTCCAAATATTTGGTTTGTATGTGGTGTCGACTTGATAACCAAACTCAATATCATTTGGTTTTGCATTTGTTTTAAAATCAACAGTAACCTTTTCTGTTCCTGTAATATATTTATTCAGTTTGATCTCAATAGGTTCAATTTTTAGGTCAACTAAACGAACTGACATTCGATAATTATTTGAAAGATTGCCATTTACATCACGCAACTGCAGGTAAAATATTTGAGAGCCTGCAATATCGTCTTCTGCAATTTTCAATGAGTGTGTGAGTGTGCTGTTGTTTGTACGATAAATCGATTTATAATTTGTTGGATTTTGAACTGTGCCAATTGCATAGGCTTCAATCATACTATTAGGATCTTTAATATCAAAAGTAATTGTTCCAACATAATATTTACCTTGTCTTTGTAATACAACAGTAGGTGTTACGTTTGAAATGATTGGTGATGTGCTATCTGTTATATCAATATAGACATTTGCAGTTTCAATATTACCACAATCATCTGCAATGTGCAAGTAAACTGTATTAGCTCCAACGTGTGTACTAATTGCAAATTCAGATAAACTAATATTTTCTGAATAGTAAATTGCTGATGCTGGAACAGCAAAAGAATTCCAAAATGCAGAATCTAGGTCAACGTTTGATTTTGTAGTTATGGCATATTGTGTAACAGTTACATCACTTTCAACATTACCACTAAATGTTTCAGTTGTAGATGTAGTTGTAGTATGAGTAAATGTTCCGTTCACCTTAAAATCAAGAATGCTTGTATTTGCGCCATCATGCAAAAGTTTTGATGTTGTTGCGCTCGACATGTTATTTGCATAATCATATACTTTTAATTCATAAGTATGCAATTCAGTATTTGCAGATGAAATAATTGATGTAACTGAAAGTGTTTCATCAAGATTTTTATTGTCAACATTAACGGATGAAACTAATGAACCATTATCATAGAGTTCATAGTTTCGAATACCTTCAGCATCTTGTGCTGTGAATTCAAGTGCTACATCATAATTCTTTGTATTACCATTAAATGCCGGACGAGTTTCCAATACATTCAATGTATTGATTTGTGGAGGTGTTGTATCAAGAATGAATTCATAAGGAACACGAACACGATTTTCAAATTGATCTTCAGCATACAAATGTATGTTGTGCTTACCATCAAGAAGACCTGTAAAGTCTGCATCAAAATTTCCTGATGCTAACTGAATACGACTTGAATATGCAAAATTAGAAACGTTTGCTTTTGGACCAGAATTTATTTGATAGGCTATGTTTACTAGTGCATGATCATCTGAAACAACATATGCAAAATTGTTTGCTGTTGCATTCAAATAATATTTTTCTAAATTTGTTGGATAAAAGACAGACGCAACTGGATTTTTATTATCAATGTATATGCTAACGTCACGTTTTGCCGAAATATTTCCAGCAGCATCTTTACCAGCAAAGTAAATAATTTTCTGACCTGCATCTTTAATTGGTAAATTAATAATTTTTCGAATCTTATGCGAGGTTGTCCCGATAATTGGACCACCAATAATTGGATCAAAGTTGAGTTCATTTGGACTGAAAGACATATAATATTCATTCCAACCAGAAACATTATCCCATGCTTCACCAATTAATTCAATATCAAATGTATCAATTGAACGGCTAATATTGTTTATATAAAAACTTGTAAGATTTGGAGCATCACGGTCAAATATAATAGTATTTGAATATTGTGTGATATTTTGACAAAAATCTTTCGCATACATATGAACGTTGCAAACACCATCAGTAAATCCTAATGCATCAAGGTCTACAGTAAATGCAGTGTTTGCTTGTTTTCTTGGAGCATATGGTATCTGAAACCAACCAGCTGAATTCCAAACTTCAGTATTTGATTTTGAAAATAAAACTTCGGTCACACCTTCTAAGTCAGACATATCCATTTTAACAAACACATCTTTTGAAAATGTATATGTTGCACCATCATTGATTGTACCTTGCCAGATAACAGGTGCTGTATTTTCAAGATAAACTTGAAATTTTTCATAAGGTGTCCAATTATCAAGACGGTCTCTCACTTTTACATTGATATCAACATTCCCCCAATGCTTAACTGGTAATTCAACTTTTCTTTGAAATGTCCCAACCTGAAGTTTTGGATAAACAGGAAAAGGCGTTACAGTTGAACTATTACCATAATGGTCATAGTATTCCATACCATCCCAAATTTCACAATAGTTATCATCATATCTTACAGTATAGGGCACCACGAAATGATCAACTCCATGCACCATCTTTCTTTCAATGTGATCATCAAAATCAACTTTGATATCTGGAGGTATTGAATCAAATTCAAACGAAATTCCAGCAGTACCTATATTATTAAATTTATCCTTTGCATGAACATATAGAGTGTTAATTTGTCCTTGAATGAAACCCATTCTTGCCAAATCAGCATTTTCTGAAATTGCAATATTTTTCTTTTCACCTAAAACTTCTGTCCAAGAATGGTCAAAAACAATGTTTGCTTCCTTTGAATACTTGTAATGTGTAATTGTAGAAAAATCTGATGCCTCAAATGAGAAAGGTACAATATTTTTGTTTACACCGACCATTCCACCACCAAAAACCATGCCATGATTTAATATAACATTTGTAATTGCCGGACGGAAACGGTCAAGATACACATTAGGTATTGAAATCGGAACTGATGAATTCATTGCCATATCAACAACAGTCACTTCAATATCTGCATGATTTGCTATATGAGTTTGATCAATGCGTAGATTAATTATCTCATCAACATTTCTCTTGAATGGAAAATCAAAACGATGTACTCTTGGAGTTGGATATGAATTTACTTTAAATTCAACATGCCGCAAGCCACTATCAACATCATCAATTTGTGTTCGGAACTGTAGAATATAATCGTAATTATCTTCAAACGCACCTGTAAAGATTACGTTTGCTGTTGGTTTGATATTCTCAAATGGACGATACGCCACTACTTCTGAACTTTTAAATCCATAATCTGATATTGATTTTACTGCTATTCTTGCATATCTCTCAGATAAAGGTAATGTATATTTAAATTGGCCAATTGCATTCACTTGATTAGGAATTTTAATTTCATATGTTTCAAGTGTTGTTGTACCAACCGGATTAACTTTAACTTCAAGTTTATTAATTGTTGTATTTGCGGCTGCTGTTCCATTATAATTGACTGTTACTTCCGTACCAGTCATCTGATGATATACATTTGAAATTGAAATTGCTGGAGTGAATGGAGGTGTAGTTACAAGTTGTTTTACCTCAACGCCTGAAATTTCGTTTTCAAAGAAGTCTTTGATACGGTATGCAATGTTTGGAGTTGTATCAAATTTTGGAATTGTAAATGTTTGTGTTGCTTTGTAAGATTTGAGACCAACTGGAATATCTGACCAAGATGGTTCACCATCTGGTGTATACCAAAATTTATATTGCGCAAGTTCTTGATTATCTTTCATATCTAAATCAAGTGTTAGATCATAACTTAATGGTGTTGAAGATACACCATTTGCATAGATATTTGCTGTCGGATCTGTTGCGTCTACATTTAAATTAATTGAATATTCTTTTGTTTCATTGAAAAATCCATCACGATATTGTACAGTAAGTTTTCTTGGTCCTTCCGAAAGACCCAGTGGTATTAATTGATACTCATTAAATCTTTTCACTGGTGGATTCAACTTAGACCACCCACCTCCATTGAGCTTATATCCATCTACGTTTCGATTATCAATTGCATATAGCTCGACATTAGCATAGTAAGTTATGGGATCTTTTATAATGTTTCTCAACTGAATTCCACCAGAAACATTTACTGAATCTAAATCATACTCATACTTATAAACAGCACTCTCATTTTTATTCATATCCGCTACTCGCAAATAAAACTCATGAGTACCGTCATTTGTCAAAGGAAATTCAAATGGCACAGTTTCTGAAACAACTGGTGCGTTGTTCGGAATTTGCTTCCAATTTTTCATTGTTGAATCATTTGCCGTGATTGAATACCAATAAACATTACCAGCGCCAGTATCGTGGGCATCAATTTTGAAATTTAAAACATAGTTTTCTCTTGTCATTGATGCACTATCAAATTTAAAATCATCAACTTCTGGTAAAGAATCATCAATTACATAAGTAAATGTTTTAACGGCAGTTTCATTACCGAATACATCTTTCAATTGAAATCTTGCTTCTTGTGGAATGCCAAGTTGTGTTGTAGGAATGTCAAGAGATAAGGTGCTATTAAATTTATTGGATACTTCAATTGGAATCCAATCTTTTGCCAAAATGTCATTCAGTCCTACTTTATAATGACTAATTCCTTTGTTATCATAAGCATCTGTTTCAAAATAGATTCGATAGTAAGAAGTATTTTTATCTGCATCGAAATATGCAAACGTATTAATTGTTGGTCCTGATTTGTCAAACAATACGTTTGCTGTTCTTATTGGACTTTCATTTCCAAAAATATCTTTTGCCTGAAAATAGAAAGTTAATTTATCTTCGTATTCTGATTGATCAATTATAATTGATTGTGCTTCATCAAGTAACTTTGTTTCTGTGATTGCAAACCAATTGTTTGTATGTCCTGCAACAAAGTTTCCAGTATTTGAATTGATACCATATAATTTAAGATGTGTGATACCTTTATTGTCCGCAGCAACTGTTTGAAACCGAGTTGAATAATTTCCGTCTGGACGTTTTGATCCAAAAAGAAAACGGAATTCTGCATCAGGACGTGTATTATCAATTTCTAAATCTAATTTATATAAAGGTGTGAGATTACCACATATATCTGAAAATTGTCCAAAAATTGTCCTTCTGCCGATTTCACCAAGATCAAAATCAATGTCTTGTTTTAGACTTTTTTGTGGTGAAGCGACATAATTCCAATTTAAATTGTCTGAATCAATCTGAGAACCAACACCTAAAACACCACCCGCATCTGTTGCAGAAAATCGAACTGTTGCAATATAATTTGTTCCTACTTTTTTACCCTCAACAATTTCAATTTGACCTACAGGATTTGTTTTGTCAACTGTGAAATCAAACTCATGAACAGTAATGTTATCAAATTCATCATATAGCGAAACTTCAATTTCAATATCTCCTTCAGGTTGTAAATGTGGAATATCAATAGTTATTGTTGTATTCCAATTTGGTCCAGGAACAATGAAAGAACCCGAAGTCAATAATCTTGATGTACCTTTAATTTTTGATGTATATTTTTTTAGGTAGCCTTGTGGACGAATTGATCCACTGAGGTCATAAAATATTCGATATGTAGAACCTGTGTTAATTACACGATTTATTTTATATGAAGTAACCTTAGCGCCTTGATTGCTCAAGTATAACCGTATAGGACTTGATGTGATTACATTACCAGAATAATCATTTACTTCAAGATAAAAATATGCAAACCGATTTGTAAATGTTTTAGGCACCTCAAGTCGATATCGTCCAGTGTGGCGAACTGCTGATTGATTTAAGAAGTATTGTTTTCGATGACCGAATGAATTATAGATAACGATATTTGAAATACCCGTATCATCTTCTACATCAACATCAAATTCTACATAATAGGAATCATCAGAAGTTAATATATCAATTAACGAGAAATTATGAATGATTGGAGTGTTGCGGTCAAGGTAGATCGTTTCTGAAAAATATTCACTATTACCTGAAGTGTCTGTAAACAATACACCAAAGGTATGAAATCCTATATTTGTAGCAAATACGGCAACTTCAACATTACCTGTTGTTTGTGCTTGGGGTATTAATGGTGTTTCTCCTTGGCTAACATCATCAAAAAATAATTCATACTTAGCTAAATTACCTGTACCAGTTGCCGCCGAGATATTAAAATATACTTTAAAATTACCGGTGATTTGCTCAACACGGTTAAGAGAAGTGTTTCCTGTAATTGCCATAAAATTGATGTTTCAGTAATTGTTTAAAATCTTTTTAATATTTAGATTACTACATTAGAAAACTTGTATTTGAATCTGTTTTCGAGCAATCGGTAGTCCAATAGAATTCTTAATTGTAACCATTGTATCGATATAGTTTGCGCCAAGTGCATATAATTGGTCATGATTTATAGTAACTTTAAATACTGCCCACTCACCATTGTATAAATCATTATATGGAATAGGCACTGAAGAACTTGCATGAATTCCAGAATGTGCTTCAATACTTCCAAAAATTGATGGTGATGAAATATCTGGTTCAAGGTTAAATGTCAATTGATCTTTATAAGTGTCAAATACATCGTTTACTGCTGCCGCAATTGCGGCAGCATCGGATCCCGTACCTAATGTTGAAACGAGACTGCCGAGATGTTTAGTTTGTTGCATACAAGATGGAACATGATTTTTACTTGCAGCACCTGCGCCTGCATCATAAAGAACTAATGCAATCTCATTTGCAATTAATTGATTGATATAAAAGTTTGGATTTGTTGGTTGTTGAACATATGCAGCACCAGACGAACCTCCTTGATCTGGTGAATCTGGCTCATCAGAATATAACAGAATCATTTTAAGAGCAGTTGGTCTCCAAGCACCCAATGCACCATTTGCAACTTTTGATGTGATTTCAAATTTAGGTTCGGCACCACCACTAGCACTATCTTTATACTTTTCAAGTGCTGTTTTAATCGAAGCACGATTTGCAGTCATTGATGGACCTGTAATTGCTGCTGTGATTGGTGGCATCGGAGATGTAAATTCAATACCGCTTCCTGGATTCCAATACCATCCTAAACCGAATCGAGCATTTACATTACCACCAGAATCTTCTGAAAATGCAGCAATGTTATCTAGTGTTTGTGATAATGAATCATAAACTTTGTTTGAGAATCCTGATACATAACTTCCGGAACGGTCAATCAAAAGACATGCGTCAACTGCAAGACAAATCTGATTAATACTAAATGATATGTAAAAATCAGTTGAACCTCCTGTTGTTGGGCTTCCTGTATTTGGATCTAGACCCGGCCAATGAGGACTCTGTGGAGGCACATTGATCGGATCACGAGGAAATACTCTTGCTCCTGTACCACCACCTGATATCGGTCCTGTTTGTGGTATCACAGGACCATCAGGAGGTATAGGTCCTGGTGGTGAAATTGGTGCTGGATAACCAATTGGTAATGGTGATAATGATGGTGGCCCTAAAGGTGGTTGCAATGGAGGTAATATTGCTGTTGTTGGATATATTCTATACGTTGTCTGTACAGAATTTCCAAATGAATCATATACAACAATATAGTATACACCTTCTGTTGAAAATGTATAGTTTAAAATACCACCAGAAGGTATAGTACCTGAAACTTGCGGTGATAATACACCTGTTGGTAAATTAAGATGTGTAATAAACCATTTTGCTTCAATCTCCACAACCTTTTGATTTACTGTTGGTATATAACCTGTACTATGGTCACCAGTATCAATATCAATTGTAAGTGCCAAATTACGATTGTCTCCTTCGTATGTAGGAGCATCCCAAGCCGTTACTGTACTAACATGTGGTGTGATACGAAGATTAAAAAATCGTGGCGTATTGTTTAAAAAGTCTGAGAATTTCAGAGGATTTGAAGGTGCTGGTAAGTTATCATACAGCCGAGTATCTTGTGTTGCAACACGCATACCACGATACTCACTAAGTTTATGGACACGATTTGCTTGAACATCAGGTGTTCTTTTTGAAATATAACCATCATGCTGGACGCCATCACCAAACATTGATGCAATTGATTTTCTTTGTGCATGTTCTGAAGAATTGCCTTCAAATTTAAAAGGTGTTCCTGCTGATGTGCCAACCGGAGTAATTGCAAATCCAGGATCATCAAGTTTTAACATCAACATGTTTGTTGATGTATTGAAACAACTATCAACCGAATGAATAAAGAATTGTTTATAACCATTCGGTGGCATTGCAGTAACTGTTGTACTAAAGTTTACTGTCTTCTGTCTTGGTGTTGGTTGTATCCATGCTAATGAATATGGTGAAGTTGTTGAATACTGTACGAAGGGTGGTGGTGTTTGTGAATTTGTAATAATATATCGAATGATATTTGTTTGATCATCTTTGAGTGTACCTTGAAGTGTGATACCACTTGCAGTTGTTACGTCTGATGGTTTTGACCATGCTGTATTTGAATTTGTTGAATCACCTGTACATCCTTCACCAAGTATAGATAAATTGATTAACTTTGGTCCTTCTCGGTCATCAATCCAAGTAATCTGTGTCGAACGTTTAAACGTTTGAACACCTGAACCACCTTTATATTCATTACGAAACCATTGAGAGTATCCAAATGTTGAAACATGGACATATACTGTTTTTAATTGTCCTGCAAATACGGGACCTGAACCCAAAAAATCATATTCAACTACACCACTATAATAACTTGTACCTTCTGAAATTGCAGTCCAATCAGAGCCAGTAGCTACAAATTCACCTGTTGCCGGATCATAATCAGGCACACCAGTTGGCGGTGTTGCACTTTCTGTCACTGCTACTCCAGTGATTAGATCACCTTGTGTGAATGGTCCTGCTTGACCTGGATATACATTAATAAGCCAACCATTTTTTCTTGACCTTGTATATTGTCTTTTATATTGTTCTTCAAATACATCAATATTTGGTGGACCTAACGAAAGTGATGTGTAATCAATTGCAGGTATTGGACTATATTTGGCAACTACACAATTATTATCTGTTGCTGCCAGATAAACTAAAACATTTTCACAGTTTGTTTCTGCAACTATACATTGATAATTTTGACCGGAACTTGTTTGCTCACCAATTGATAAATCAAATGGTGTAGTCATGAGAGCAGGATTTGCACCAGCAGTTAATGGATAATGTGGATCACTTTTTGGATGTGGTGATGGTTTTGTATTGAAATCAGTTGTCGCATAAAAACCACAAAGTTTTGTTCCTGTTGCAGTTGCTTTCCATTCACCAACGGCTAAAAAAGGACTCACAGTTGAACGTGCTGACGTTAATAAATCCCAAGTAATTTTTGCTGAATTTATATTGATTGCTAAAAATTCATCAGCTTGATTACCTGCACGGTCAAAGACAGTTACTCTTACTGTATGTGTACCAGTTGTACCTGAAGGTAATTGAAAGTTGACCTGCTCATATGCAAAGTCTGTAGGATATACCAATGGATCTGGATAGATATGTGTTACAAGATGATCCGCATCCATCCATATTTCGTAACGATCAATTCCTGATCCTGCATCAGTTGCCTGAAATGTTACAGTACATGTTTCACTCATCCAACAAATATAGTTACCATTAAATGTGGTGTCCATTATTGATGGTGGAGTAGTGTCTGTAGTATAGGTTGCATTAGTTGCAATTTTACATTTTGATACAGCACCATTTGTATCCATCACATAAACATAAAGGTCTGGTCCTCCGCTAACTGCACTTATTGGTACATCAACATAAAATCCTTCTGCACCTGTATAAACATTTACTGGGTTTGGAGATACAGATGAAATTACTGCCGGCGCTCTTGCTGTATGTGGTGAGCCAGGAGATGGATTTGCCAAATCAGTTAGACGAATAGCTTTTTGCGCACTACTTCGAAGATTGTTTATATCAGTATTAGTAGCCATTTATGTGCTAAATTGAAAGTAAGAAATCGTGTGTGCCATGATACATATCAACAATCTCACCTGTATAGTCACCACCTGATAATTGTCCGGTCATTGGGCGACCTCTTTCAGAATTATTTTGCGAAACATAGCAATGTAATATTGCAGTATCTTTGTTTAACATTGCAGTCAATGAACGAAACGCACCGACCTGTTCATCTTCACTTGATGCTTTGTTAAAAAAAGAACCGATCTTTGATAAGTCTGGATCATTTGGTATACTTTTCATACCTGCTTCAGCAGCACCACCAGTTGCAAACATAAACATTGCTACAGATGGTTTTGCTGCAGCAATAACACCTGCTGCCGTGCCGGTATCACCCCAGCTTGCACCGTCACTTTGAGATATACACCATTGAATTGATTTTCCTGAACCTTTTGCGTCAGTAGCACCAGTTGTAGTTCTTTCATAAATCGGTGTACCACCACCTGCAGGCGCCGGAATTGCTTTCGCCCTTGTTGTTGCACTAACTACTTCATCAATAATAGTACCTGTATGATAATAAGTAATATTAAGAAAGGTACCATCTGGAAGTTCACTCAGAAATTTTTGTGTTGCGGTTTGTAGCCACCAACGATAGGTCCCACTCATTGATCCACTATCATCCATTACCATGTAAATTGCTACATCAGTTGGATTTGGTTTAACATAATATGATATAGCAAAGGGAATCAAACCTCTTTGCATATTACCTGTACCAGAACCTGAAATATGACTACCCTTGAAGATTGACATCAGTTTTTGCATTGTGCTGTTTGCACCGGTAATTGTATTTGCTGGATTATTTGTTCCATCAAAATTCATGTATGTAGGATTCCATTTCAAATTCACATCAGTGGGAGTACCATTGAAATATATTCCTGCACCAGTAGATCCTGGTGGACACAATCGTATATTGACTACAGATGGCGGAATAAAAGAATCACTAACGTTTAAAGGATTTTCCCAAAGTTCCGAAGCAGGATTTGTAACTGATGTTCCAGGAATAAACTGTGGTCCAGCAGGCGCATTGACCACACGAAAACTAAAGGCAGCAGAATGATCTGTATCAACTGCATTTGTTTTTGGAGTTGGAAATGCTGTAGGCCACTCTCCTAATGAATTTGCAATTAACGTATACCAACCAGCAGTTGGAAAGGTATGGTTAAATGTTGCTGCCAGAGTAGGTCCTGTTTCAAGACCTGTAATAATTCCAGGTTGTGTATTTTCTCCTTGCAAACAAAGCCATTGTGAAGTTGCTACAGGCCGTCCATCATCATTCAAATTAAAGTTAATTGTTGTACCTGCTTCAATCATTAATGGATCGAGTGCATCATTTGTAATTGCATAGTTACCGTCAGGAATTAAATCTGGATCTGAAGAAATCCACAATTGTTCAATACCATGTGTATCTGCTATATTAAGATTTAATCGCAAACGATAATTTGAACCATTATTATACAGTGTATCACCTGATGTAAATTGACCTTCTTCAAATACATTTACATAACCATTCGGTACTACAGCATCTTGTGTTGTTGTTAAATGTAAATGCTTTCTGCCGTCTCGAGCAAGATTCGCCATTTATAGTAATCCAATATGTCTTTTTATTGTTCTCAATTCTTCTTCAAGAAGATCTTGTCTTATGTCTTGTTTTTTAATTACTTCAATAAGTAAGGGTATTACCTTTTCATAATTTACTTGATAATGTCCATCTGCATTTTTACGAACTGCCTCAGGTACAACTGATTCAAGTTCTTGTGCAATTACACCTACATCATCACCCGTATATCCATGAGGATTATCTTCCTTCCATGTGAAGTGAACACCTCGTAGTCTTTTAATCTTATCTTGCGGACGAATATTGTTGATATTCGTTTTAAATCTACCATCAGAAGTTACAAAGCTGATAATATCACCATCAGCAATCACATCACCTTTTGCACGAATTGTTCCTGTATCTAAATCAATTGCTGCTTTCGCTGAAGATCCTCCAGCAAATACAATTTGATTTTGGATGTTTTCGGGATTTGTTGATTCACCATAACTTTGTAATGAATATGATGGTGAATTAGTTTTGTTCCAATAAATTCCTTCATCTGCTGTTCTTGCTTTTAGCAACCATTTATTTTCATCATTACGATACTCGAATAAGTTATCAATGTGACTTTGCTTAACTGTCTTATTTACTAAAATTTCATTAGTATTGATAAGCATATTTTGATCATTATTAAATGAAAAATCAATTTGGTCGGCATTGATGAACAACTTACTATTTGGTAATGAATCATTAACACCCCAAGTGTTTGTTCCACTTGTTAATGCACCATAATAAATGTAAGCATCTTTTGAATGAGTGTCAACACCATGCCAAACAATATACTTTGTGTTTGGTGTTGGTGGTGTATTTGATGGATTAGGATATTCCCAGTTATCTGATAACTCACTATCAGTCAAATGGAATGTTAAGTCACTCTTGATTCCGGGAGGGAAATACATTGGTGTGTAGACTGTTGTATTACCACGAAACTCTGTATTTGAACCTTCTTTGAATATGATTGTACCTTCTTCAACTGTATGTGAACCTGGACCATAAACTGTTGTACCTTCAATGACAGTATTTGAACCCGGAGCATAGACTGTATCACCTTGAACATTTGTAACTGATGTTGTTGTGTAGGTCGTATCACCACCTACAGTAGTTGTTGAGTTTGTCGTATAAACAGTATCACCTTCAACAGTAGTTGTTGAATCTGTCGTATAAACTGTATCGCCACCAATAGTAGTTGTTGAGTTTGTTGTATAAGTTGTATCACCATCAACAGTAGTTGTTGAAGTCGGTCCATAAACAGTATCACCTTCAACATTAGTTGTTGATGTTGTACTGTATGTTGTATCGCCATTTATCTCAGTTGTTGAGTTTGTACTGTATGTTGTCGAACCTTCAATTGTTGTGTTTGAACCGGGACCGTATACTGTTTCACCTTCAATTGTTGTTGTTGAGTTTGTACTATAAGTTGTTGTACCATCAACAGTAGTATTTGAACCGGGACCGTATGTTGTCTCACCATGTATTTCTGTTGTTGAATTTGAACTATAGGTTGTCGTACCTTCAACAGTGGTGTTTGAACCTGGTCCATATGTTGTCTCACCATGAATCTCAGTTGATGAACTAGCACTATAGGTTGTTGTGCCATGTACGGTTGTATTTGAACCGGGACCGTATGTTGTCTCACCATCAATCAATGTGTTTGAAGTCGGTGAGAACCAAACTTCATCATGCATTGAAAGCGGACCATGAAAGTTTGTATTTGATGTTGGTGAGAATACTACTTCAGAATTAAATGTTGTATAAGGTCCATTGAATGTTGCGTTTGCAGCAAAGAAAGTATCAACCCAAATGTCAATATGATCTCTCCATGCAGTGTATAGATAATTATCTGAAGGATCAATATGCTTCAATGTGTATGATACACCATTGAACCCAAGAGATGTGTTACTCGTTGTTGAATCATTTGTGTGCCGCAGAACATTTGTACCTGCAGTCATTGTTGTCGAAACTACACTTTGATCGAGAAACAAGTCATATACAAAATTGTTTGAATTGTTAAACACATAATTTGTCGAAGGTGTACCAGCATTGTCAGCCATTGTTAGATGAGCAGACTGATTTTCTCTTCGTATTAATTGCTCAACTCTTTCATTTGCATTATCAAGAACTAACTCATATTCCTCAACATCAACTGATATTCTTGATTCAGATTTACGATTTGGTATACTTGCATAAAATGTTTTTGAGAAATAATCAGCACCATTTGCAACTGAGATTCGATCAGATACTGTAGTTTCTGCATCAATTAATACTGCATATCGATTATTAAAATCTTTATTTGATAATGAGATTGTTGATACATCATCTTTTTGAATATCCATTATGTAACGATTATATTGATCACCAACTGACATATCAATATTACCTCGAGTCACTCCTTCATCAAGGTTCAGCTGGTAAATATAATTGTTTGCTTGATCAATCTTGTATGTTGTTTTAGTTGTAGCACCTGCAGGATGAAAGTTAAGTTCTTCCATTCGGTTGTCAACACTAAATGCTTTATATCCTGATTCAATTGAACGATTTAATTCCTTTTTAATATAATAATTATTTGAACCGTCAATTAAAAATCGTGTATACATTGAAGCATCAAACAGCAACGTTTCTGCTACTTGATTGCCACTATACATCTTTGAATAAGAAGTTTGATTTGCTCGGTCAAGATGCATATCATATGCATATTCAGTTGGTGTGGCTGTATCTTCCTGTAACTCATATCGACTGCTTGCGGCAGATTCATTGAGTGTAAGCACACTGTTTTGCTTTTGAGTTGTGAGTTGATTGTATGTTGTTCCCGCAGCAATGTCAAGTTTTGTTTCGTCTTTATATCCAGACAACGAATCAATTTTAAATAACGCAAATTGATTTACATCATCCATTGCTAGAATTGAATCTTGACCAGGTGATGTTAATTGCAATAATGATTGTTGAGAAGGATTATCAATGTTGATTTGGAAATACTCAATATCGTTTTGAAGTTTTAGTCGGCTTGTATTTCCTGTTTTGTTTGAATCAACAGTGTAGAAATAATTATCTGCTCGAGTTTCAAGTAATGCACGTCCTGCACTAATTGAAAGATTAGTCCAATTTGTTGGTGTGAATTCAATTCGATCAACAATGTTTGTAGTTGATATTGTCCGCTTTGATTCTTGTCCTGTTGCCAACGAAAATTGATCTTCAGCAATTGTATCTCTCAAAATAAATTCAGCAGATGAATCAGATTGATTGATCATTTTTTGCCAGACAGTATTTGCAGTCCGGTCAATATGCTGATGTACTTTTGAATCAATAACTTGCTGAGTTAAATCAAATGTTTGTTCTTTAATGTCAAGATTTGAAAAAGTATCAACATGATTTTGCAGATAAATGCCAACACGATGATTGATATTATCCATGTTCAAACGATAAATCTTATCTGGTCTTGCAATTTCAAATCCAGAAATACCATTCAAGTTGTCATTGACGAATGACATTGTGTTACCATCACTATCAAGAACAAGTGAGGTGACCATTCCTGTTGGACTATGGTCTGCTTTTGTTTCAACTTTATAATCTCTTGAGCGCAACCTTGAAATTGCTGGGTTCATTGCAAGCAATTCAAAAGATGACCAACCAGGAACATTCTCACCAATTAGGTGGACATCATTTGTGTTTGCTGTGACTGAGAAATATTGTTGTGATGATTCAGTCTCTTGCAGAATTCTTGACTGGTCTTTTTGAATGTGAAGTTCTGCTGTCGGTGCTGTATTTGAAACTGCAATTTTATCATGTGCATAAAGTTGATGTACGCCAACTTTTGCTGTAGGATGTCCTGTATTAACACCACCAGCTTTTCTTGAAAAGCGGAAAGAACCATATTCATGATCGTCATTGCCATTTGGAAAATAAGAAAGTTCACCACGGCTTGATGTTGTACCATGCCATTGTATCACAGAACTATAATCATTTGGTCCATAAATGATTGTTGATCTTTCACCGGTCTGAATTGTTGTTTGCTCTCCTAGATATAGGTGAACACCATTTGTTCGTGTATTCAGAATCATTGCTGGATTGTTGTCATCAGCACTCAAGTACCAAAATGCTTTGTCCGATGCTCCATTCAAGCGTAGTAAGGTTTCTCCATGATATTCGTCTAGACCATGCTCTGGAATATTTAAAGCGGTATTAAACGATTTTCCAATATCAAATATATCACCATTGTTCACTGTACCGAGAGACCATCTTCTTTGATGTGCATCATCATTCAGGAATAGAATTGTTCCATGACGATACATCGAATCAGTTGTTGACAATTGAATCAATGGACTTTCTTCTTCAACAACAAGACCACTTCGTCCACTTGATACTAAAGTTGTGATTGTTCCCATCCGAATGAATGGTTCAATACCATCAAGTATTAAATCACTATCACCGTGAATATTACCAGAAACATCAAGTTCTTCTGCCGGATTAATTACATTAATACCTACACGATTTGGACGAACATATAAAGTATTTTCTGTAATAAGGTCTTGATCAATAATGACTTCACCTTTAACGAACAAATCTGTATTCATGGTGATGTCTGACGATAATATTTTAACTTCTGGTGCTGAATTTAAACCACCTACAGATAAATTTAATCCACTTGTTAAACTTTGCGTTGTAACCTCAAGTGTTCCGAGAGCAGTGTTTGCATCATAAACTAATTGTAAACCAGAACTTGAAATGTCATCATTCAAATCTTTTAACTGAATGGCCGAAGGTTTTGTGTAGTTATCAGAAGTGATTGAGAGAACTGGCTCATTTTGATATAATTGAAATTGTGTAGTTGGTGCAGTTGTGCCAAGACCAACTTTGCCCATATCAGTGATAAAAATACTTTCTTTACCTTGATTGACAAGTGCTGTTTCATGACGGTTTGTCCAGAATGTTGTACCCATGAACAAGCCGGTTGTATTTTGTGTAGTTAAATCACTGAATGATTCAACTACATTTGTATATGTCCAAGGTGTTGATATCCAACCACGTGTATTTGCAATGATGTCAAGATTTGATTGTACATATCCGGGTACACCAGAGTGTCTTGCATAATTATCATCAAGGGTCAAAGAACGGAATGTTACGTTTGATGTTTTAGTGAGACTTTGATCAACACTAAAATCATCTTCAAGACGAAGTGTAACATCTTGATATGGAATGTCGAGAGTTAATGTATGTGCTGAAGGCGCTTTAAATTGTAAATATTTGTCATCAACATCATGTACACGGAAAAAGCCTGCTTCAACATCAGTACCTTTTTGTATAAAGATACCAGAATTTAATGGTGTATATAAATCATTTTTATTGATTAGAATATTCTTATCTTCAACAACAAGTTCACTCACTTCTAATTGTGTTCGAACACCAAGAACTGAGAGATTACCACGAACAATTAAATCTTCTTCAATATCAACACTACCTTCAATGATTACATCTCCCGTTGCCTCAATTGCACCATTGAAAAATGTAGCACCTGTGACATCAAGTCCATCATTTGCAAAAACTTGATTGTTGAATATTGCTTGACCATTTGCAACAAGTTGGCTTCCTGGTCCAAATGACACTATACTTCCAAACGAAACTAAGTCAGTAAAGTTTGAAGGTCCTGTAGAATCAATACCACCAACTGATATAGCACCACCAATTGTTACAGTATCACCAAATAAAACAGGGCCACCAAATGATACGTCAATGTTTGGTCCAAGTTTAAATTCAGTATTAGTTAAAACAAAATCTGATTGAACTGTTGCAGGATCTGCATATGGGTTTGAAGTTCCCAATACCATCTCATTCATATAAATTTTGTTAACACCTATACTACCGGCTTCATTTCGATATACTAATGTTCTTGGTGTTGACAAGGCAGAAGCTGAATTTACTTCTTTGCGAATCTCATTGTAATTAACCAACCAAGTTTGATAATGGTCATTTAATTCAACTTTTCTCCTTTGAGGAGGTTGCCATCCAGCACCTGGATGGTTTTGAGGTTTTACATTTAAAACTGCCAAGTTATTTCTCCTTAATTATCCAATGCTAGGATTCTTACATTTTCGGCGATAGGTATATCAACAAAGTTTGTACTTGTGAAACAAATTTTTATTTGAAAGTATTTAAATCTTGGATCAGGGCTGATCCGATTTGTTTCAAATTCAATCGTTTTAGCTTGATTGTTATTTGAATATTTATCAGCAATACCTGTTATACAAGGCATTCTGTTGAATGGTTGTAAAACAAAATTATTGAACGGTGCGGTGTTTTCGAGAACACGATAATATAAGAAAACGTCATTATTATTTTTTAAGATTGCATCCATTTGAACATACAATTGCATTGCTTCGAAATCATCAGCCAAAGTTACTACTGGAGAGTAATAACGATAGTACGCACTACCACTATTTTGAGCATCAAATTCAGTTTTGATGTCAAGGTTGATCATTAATTCATTTGCAATAACTGTATTTGTAGTTGTATCAATGTATACACCAGGTATGCTTTCAAATACACCAGTTGTTGAATTAGCTTTTTGTGCTGTAATATCAAAGTCAGGTGTGTACATCAAGAAATTTGGATCACTATAGTAATTTACAATCTGACCTACTGAATCAATATCAAGTTTACAGATACCACCAGGATATATGTTTGGTATTGGATCTTGTTCAAGTGTAATCTGGACAAGGTTGGCATCAAAGCCACTTCTTAAACCACTAACTGTTGCCGCAGATAACTTGCCTGAATTAATATTATGTTGAATAGTTGTTAAAGAAAGCCGCTCAAGGTCAATCACTGGACTATATCTTACATCATTTGATCGTATCTTACAAATTAATTCATAGTCATTTGCAGAAAATACTTTTCTTTTTTCAAGCAAGGTCGTTACATTTGGCTTTGCTTTTTTGTATAGAACATCTAGAACTGATGTATCATGATTTCTTGCTTTCCATTCAAAATCGGTATAGGTATCTGTGAGTTTAAGTGAATTATAATTCAATCGATAACGGTCAACAAAATGATTAAAGTTATTATCATCGATGTATAATTTAATTTGTTTTTCTGAAGTATCAAATTGTGCGCAGAAAATTCGACATTGAAAAACTTCTGAACCATTACCAGTTTGTTGAAGTGCTGGTATGCAACTATCAACAAGAATATTATTTGTACCATTATTTGTATACACTTCAACATTTGATTCACTTCGTATTACTAATGAGTATTCAGAATTTGATGCAATGAAAACAGGTACTGGAAAGTCAATTAGATATTCATCATCAAAACCTGAATCTAATGTAAACACTTGCTCACTGAAAGGTAAAACAAGTGATGGTGAAAGATTATCATTTACCATTGGTTGAATTGTAAAGATTACTTTCTCTGCATTTGGACTATTATTTTTCATTCTCACTGATATACGAGAAATGAAACAAGAGTCATCAAAAATAAATGGTTGATGAAGTGGATTTTTAATCCTTGTTGTGCTATTGATAATAAAAGTTTTATCATCAATATATTCATTTTCATCATTTGAAAATAGTTTTCTTTGTACCGGTCTTACAGATTGAGAGAAACTTGTTTTAGTTTCAAGCAGTCCTGCAATAGGAAAACGATTTGTTGCTACTGTATATTTTGCACCAGCTTTTCGTCTTACCTGAACTTCAAGTGAAGTATTTGTGGCATAGTCACCATCATTAATCGTGATGTCTCCACACATGTTCGATCGGTTATCAAGATACAACGAAGAGAATGTATGCTCTTGTACAACTGTACCAACAAAGTTTGTAATATTTTGATTAACTTGAAATAGTTCTTCTGTAATATTTGTAATGTATAGCCAGTAATAATCTTTACCCAGAACTGTTTGATCAAATTGAATATCACGAATTGTACCATATGCTGTGCCCAATGCACCGAGGGGCTGAATTAGTTCATAGTTCAAATACTTATGAACAAAATCTGCTTTCGGTGTTGTGCCTGAAGATTCAAAGTATAATCGTTGTCCTTGATTGAATCCAACTGGTGATCCATTGATGAAGACTTGATACTCTTCAATATCATATCTGAGCATCTTTAAAACAAAGCCAATACGAAGTTCACGATTTTTCAATGACAAAGTAGTATTGATTTTTTTATCACCTATAATTTTTTCAATATTGTTTTTGTTGTTCACCATCTGTCCTGTTTTCTGAGACAGAGTGGCGTTTTGAATTGCATATGGATTCTCATCAATATCAACACCAGACCAATATTGTTCCCATATATTCCATTGTGTATTGAATCCTTGTGTTCCTATTTGTTTCCAATTTTTATATTGATTGTCTTCATTAAGTAAAACACTTGGAATTGTTGATTGACTGTACCAAGTATCGCTAAATGGATGAAGTGTTAATTGACCATTAATTAAATTAATTTGAGTTGATTTGCGAGTTACTTGTCCTGGTAAAACTGTATTTGTTTTTTGAACATGTCCAGTGATTGGCAAAGTGATGATATTATTCCTCACTCTTGGATATGAAGAATTGATTACAGCAGATGTTGAAGGTGCAAGCAATGTGTTATGTGAATAAAATGAAGGATATAACTTCATATTTTTCATATCAATGGATGCACTGAATCCTGGTTGGTCAACATCAGCAATTGCAAAACCTGCAAACATATCAACAATCAAACCATTCATGTGTCTTTCATCACCAGCAGAATCAGTAATATTTGTTTGTAATGCTTGTAATTCAAGAGCATTCAATTGAACAATGTCTTCAAGATTTTCAATTCTCTTTTGTAATTTTGAAATATCTTTCATTGTATAATTACGATTATCAATCATCTTATAAGTGACATCATCAAATCGGAATGTATACGCCGGCATTGTTAGATTATACAACTTAATATTAAAATCAGATGCTTCATAATCAACTTCGTTTTCATAGGTGAGTTCAATATCAGAAGAACCATTACCATCAATTGAAATTACTTTCTCTTCATTTTTGTAATAAGTATAATCATAATAAACTGTACTGATTACTGCCTGTTCTTGCTGAAAGGCATAAAGCTCACCTTTTGGTCTTCTTAATGGTCGGAAATCAATTACGTTTCTTAGTGGAAATTTCTTACGAATAGGATCTACATACGTTGGTATTGCTCGATAATGTACATCAACATAACTATCTACAGTTGCATAATGTCCTGTTGATGATTTGAAATAATCGTATTCAATTTCAAAATAATAAAATGCATTTGTTGAATTGATATTGACAATATCTGGCATTGTCATATAAGGTTTTAGTTTAATTCTACCATAATCATAATGAGTTTCTTTTTGTCCATTGTCAAGATAAAAATAATCTGTTAGATCAACAAGAGGTGCTGTTTTACCAATACCTACCATAATCTTACGAATTCGATATAAATCACTATGCATCAATTCGAATTCAAAAGGAGATGCAGCATAGTAACGATTGTCATCACTAATGATCATCTTTGTTGCAACATCAACTGATACGGTAAACTTATCAGTAAAGTTTGTCAAATCTTTTGTTTTTGGTGCTGGTATGTTTACTGGTATACTTGCATGAACTATAAAATTATCATTCGTTACAAACGTATCCAAGAAATTTATTGTCATGATATGTCCGGCGATATTTGCACTTGAAATTGGTACGTTCTCACCTTTATAGTACATAATATTGCCAGTGTTCAAAGTATCATAGATTGTATCAGCGGCAAATACTTTTACATCTGAATTTGGAATGTTGTAGTTTTCTTGGTACTTAACTCCAATATTTTGAGACAACGTATTTGTGTTGCCTGCAGAAACCAACCAAGATTCTTGGTAAAATAACTTATAGTCTGTAACATTTATATTTTTGATTTCACCTTCACCATCATTTATAATTGGTATAAATTTCTTTTGTGTTTGATTTGGTGTACGAATTTCAGGTTCATCAAATGCATTCTTTTTAATATTACCCCAATATTCAAGACCATTTATATAATTCGATTTGACGATTGAATTTATATTTTTAGTATTATATTTTAATTCAACAACATCTAAACCATAAAAGTTAATTGGGTTTGTAATTGAAACATCATCTAATATAAATTCTTGTGTTGCTCCAATGTACTGACGAATTCGCCATTGCTGTCCATTGTTTACAATGTACATTCCAGTATATGCATCATCTGAGAAACTTAAATCAAGTGAATATGAAATGAAAGAATTTGGTCCTGTAAAACTTGCGACTAAAAAATGAAATGGTTGAATAAGTTTATAGTGAGAAAAATGAAACATTTCTGGTTGAACTACATCAACATAGTTTACACGGCAAGTACCAATTCTTGTTGATTCATATTGTCTGTCATAAAATTCATGATATGAAGGTTTCTGAATTGTAAATGTATTTGTTGAATCAAGTAAAGGTGAATAAGTGTGTACTTCCATATATGTACTTAAAGGTTGCACATCGCCCACCTTAGCTACAAATTTTTCTTGAGTTACTTCATCTTGAATTACAACCATTTCATTATTCGCAAAATGAGTATCAAACGTTCCTATTGATGTTTGAAATACTACATCTGGATTTCCTTGATAAGATAACATTAAATTTGACATGACTTCTGAAGCATAGTTTTCTGCCATATCACGTTCAAAAGGTGTAGTCACAATATAATCAATTGAACTTAATGTATAAGAACCTGTTGCACCATTACTGAGATTTGAAATCGTGTATGTTCCTGTTGCAGGAATACCAATTGAATTATTTTTTGTTTGTGATATTAACCGATATCTTGTATCTCCATCTGTACTTTCAAAAATTGCTCCATTTGTATCGATCTGAATTCTCTCACCTTGTGCAATAGGTAATGGTACTGAAAAATTGCCAGCTTGAGTTATGACCAAATCATATAAACTTGAGTTTTTTGTACAGTGTAAATCAACTTCTTCAATTTGATCAAATTTAAGAGAAAACTTTGTGTGTGCGAAATCAGACAATTCAAAATAATGTTGATTAGGATGAATTGAACTATCAGTTTCAATAGTATTTCTTGCTTTGATATCCTCAAGCCGAGTATTGAAAGTTGTTTCAAAACGATAACCTTTTACATATGCTTTACCTTCAGATAGAATATAATTCAATTTATTTTCATCACGAAGTTCAATATAGTTACCAATCTTTGCTGCTGTGAGCAATTGAGGTTTATTTCGATCTAAGAATTGATCGTAATGAATATCACTTACTTTTATTCTTGTATCTGATTCAATTTCAGTAATAAGTAATAAACGATTATAATTGATTTCAGTATCAAACATCAAGTAATTCTCAACTTGCAATGACCGGTAATTTGTATCTTCACCTTCAATTGTATATGTTGTTACATCACCAGTAATTTGAAATTGAGATAAAAAATGTTTACCTTCTAAAGGTAGGTCTGAACGTACTTCAAGTTTAAACGGATCAACAACAAAGTTACCATTGATTTCATATGTTCGACGAGCAAGCGTATCACCCAGAACACTATAAAAAGGATACTTCACACGATAAACAATTTTACCTTCACTATATTTTAAAAGAGGAACAAATTTCCAATCCTTTTCTTGTTGTACATAATCAATCTCATGTGATTTAAGTCTTAGCTGAAGTATTAAACGGTCAGCACCAGGAGTATTATCGTTTACTGAGAATTGAGATGGATCATATAATTGTTCACCAAACTCTCGATCATGGACATCTACAATCTTCCAAAACAATTCAACACCAACCTCAACACTCATTCGTGTTACATCATCAATTGCAAAGATATATTTTTGTTCTACAATGTTGGTGAAATACCCCGAGATGTAAAATGTATTATTTTTGATATGAGCATACAAACCATTCTTTGATTGTTTTGTTTTGAGTATGCCAATCTTTTCAATATTTGAACCAGAAATATTTTGTACAAAAACAGCAACATCACCAACTGCGGTAATGGGATATTCAATAAGACCATCTGTAAACTCAACACCAAGTAATGTTCTTTGAATTATGCCGTCCTTTATTTCAGCACTTTTTATTGATACAAATTTCGCTTTTTGAATTTGATCGCCAGTTGTTTGATCTACAAATACAATAACATCTGTTTCTGAAACATTTGGAGTTTCATTTGCATATTCATCAAGTTCAAATAATCGACAGTCATAAGTATCAATTCCACCAGAAGAAGTTACAATTGAACCATCTTTGAATGTATGATTTCCAAATCTACGAATTTGTTCTTGTAATATATCTTGAAGTTCAATAAGTTCAACAGATTGGAGAGGATACCCGGGCTTGAATAGAATTTTTGAGAATACTTTGGAATCAAATTTTTTAAAGTAAGGACTGTTTGATATTTGACTGAGCAATGTTTTGGAAACACCAAACTCTTCAACTAGAGGTACTTGTGAGTTGTTAGACATTTAATTATCCTTTTTTTCAACAACATGAAATTGTTTTAAATATACTATTTTATTTATATCTACAGTTTTCCAAAATATAAATATTATATGTGGATTCCAAAAACTTATACAAAAATATTCATATGATCAAAAACAGAGAAGATTTAATTAAATGGGCATTACGGGCTTTGGGCCACCCAGTACTTCATATTAATGTCACTGATGAACAAATGGAAGATCGTCTTGATGATACTTTAGAATTGTTCCAAGAATATAATATTGGTGGAACAACAAGAGACTTTCTTCGTTATCAGGTGACAGAAGAAGATATCTATAATCAATACATACCCATTGATGGTTCTTCTGTAATTGGAATAGTTCGTTTGATACCTGTACCGCATTCTTTATTCGGTCAGACAGATATTGTATTCGATCCTATTTATCAATTATTGCAGGGTGCAAGAGGAATGTGGTCAACGATTGACCTCACATCATATGTGATGTTTCGAGAATTTGGTGAAACATTAGATATGATTCTCAAACCCAGGCATGATACAAGATTCAATCGGTATCAAAATAAACTTTTCATTGATTGGCATTGGGGTAATCGTGATTGGAATGAGAAGACGACAACAACAGAAAGAGGAAAAACATTTGTAACCGAAGAAGAAGGTCTTGACATTCAACTTGAGCCAGAGTTTACGAATAATCAGTATAAAGCAGATGTTTATCCAAATGACTTTATTATATTAGAATGCTATAAAGTTTTAGATCCGGATGAATATCCACTCGTTTATAATGACCGATGGTTAAAAGAATATTACAAAGCAATGATTAAACTACAATGGGGACAGAATCTTTCAAAGTTCTCAGGCATGACATTACCTGGTGGTGTGCAATTGGATGGTAACGCTATGATGAGTGATGCAAATGCAGAACTTGACAAACTTAAAGAGCAGTTATATACAGACTACCAGGAGCCGCTCGGATTTATTATAGGATAAAGAATGCGTAAATTGTTACAAGTACACATGTACGAATCACACATCAGAACAAAAGTTGAACGAGACCAAACATATGCACAGGCTCTTTACTGTGCCCTCTGCAATCATCTATGGGAGCATGATGAAACCGGTGCAACAAACTCATTCTCATTTCGAGAAGCAGGTGGTGTTGTCGCCGACCTTCGTGGTCCAGAACACGATGAAGACTACCTCGATTATTACCCATCATTTGGTGATAATGGACTCTTCAAAGAAGGTGAAATCACTGAAGAGGTTGAGCATGATTTAGTTCAAATTGGGTGGACACATAAATAATTTATTCGACACTATCATCATTGGATGATGTTAATAACTTTCTTAGCATCATCTTTTGCTGGGCATTTTTATCACCCCACATCATCTGACTAAAAAAGGATATATCATCTCCATATTCTTTTTCAATTTCTTTTTTATCAGTATTCTTATATAAAGAAAACGCCAATCCAAGTTTTGTATTAATGTAATCCATGGCAATTGCCTTGACAAGTGTTGTGTTTTATGTTATACTTTCTTGTATATAGTAGTATTTTATAAGGAGAACTTTATGCCGTTCAATGATTTAGAACAATACATCGCAGACAGATGGATTAATGAAGGAATACATCCTGATAATCCAGAACTTAAAATATACAATTATACACAAAACACACAATTCAAAGATCATTGGGATGAAGTAACTGAAAGTTGCCGAGGTCTTATTGTCGAAAATGGTCAAATTATTGCAAGAGGTCCAAGAAAATTTTACAATCTGGGACAAACAAAATATACAACTTCTGATATTGTTTCTGTATTTGAAAAGGTTGATGGTTCACTTGCCATACCATATCTACAAAATGGCATTGTATATTTCGCAACAAGAGGTTCATTTACTTCAGAGCAAGCAAAGGTAGCAACAAATATTCTACATGAATATGATGAGTTTTTTCAAAACGCAATTATTGAAAAACTTGAAGAAAACCTCACACCAGTTTTTGAAATCATCTATCCAGAAAATAAAATTGTTGTTAATTATGGTAACCGAAGAGAATTAATTTATATCGGTACAGTTGACAACAAAAATGGACTCATTGATTTTTATTCACATCGTCAATTTTTTTCAGATTTTGTTTATCTTATTAAAGAATACAAAAATGATCAATTAACAATACCTGAAAATTCAGAAGGTTTTGTTGTGCAAATGAACAACAATGTTTGTGCAAAAATCAAATCAGATTGGTACCTGAAAATTCATAAGCTAGTGACAAATAAAGATTTGTATCGTACAACATTGATATCAATGATTGAAGAAGATATGGAATGGATTTCTGAAGTGCCTGATGAATTCTTCAATGAAATTCAAGTCTATCAAAAAAACGTTGAAGCAGAGGTAAATGTAATTACTGAAAAGATTATTTTATCTCTACAAGAGATCAAAACGTGTTTATTTGAAGATAAGGAAATTGCAATTGAAATTCAAAAGAATGAAAAAGAAACAAGAGATTTGATGTTTATTTTCTGGAGAAAAGGTCACAAGGACCTTCGCAAACATGTTTTAAGAAACATGTTGAATCATTATCGTGAAGAGCAGAAGGTTGCTTAGTAGTTTGAAACCCAGATTGACAGTACATTGTTTTCTGAAATCTCTGTATTGGCTGCTCTTGCCGCTTTTTCATCACCAGATGAACGATACCCCCAACGAGGACCACCAATCTTTGAACCTTCAATTGAATCTTTGATCAACCATTCATCATTTTCAATTGAACCTGCACGATATCCTAAATGCGTATCATACAATCCAAAGGTATCAAGTTGTTCAAAGCCTGGTATTTGACCGGTGAAGTAGTCAATAAACTCAGCACGATTTGCTGTCGATAGATGAGTTGTTGAGGCGACTTCATTATGGTTGATGCCATCAGTGTAAGATGTTTTTGCGGTGAGTAGTAAACTTGTGCAGATTTCTGGTGCAATACAAGCAGAACTATCACCAGTCTCATAGTTGAGACCTTTGTGCGGTGCTAAGTTATAACTTTGCATCTTGTTTGCACCATCAATCCAGTTGTCCCATGGTTCGGTTAGCACTTGTGATTTTGAAACAAGAATCTCAGCATATGCTTTACCACCATAAAAGTCAATGTTCATTTCACGTTCTTCTCCACCATATACAACTTTATGTATACCATTTGAACCAAAAGTGCCATACCACAAAAGGCTGGCAGCTTTGATTCTTGAAAACAAACCGTGATACAATTTCCAGTTATTACTCTCAGCATCCCAAACAAGAATGTCTCCGTCTTGTTTACCTACATTTTCAATATCACAGATATCATCCGTTGTTAATGTTTCAAATGAATTGCGAAGAGTTGATTGAAATGACGCCATTGATTACCATTTATCAAACCATTGAATATTTTTATCGTTCCAAATTCCAGGAACATCAATTTCATAGAATCCCTCAACCAAGGCAAGTTCAACATATTCTGCCATTGGTTCTTTTTCGAGTTCTCGTATGATTTCGGTTACTTGAGTTGGATTGTCAACTTCAAATAAAGTGATACCCAAATCAGCATAAGTTGTATATCTTACACCCAATCGCTTTGCTATCTCAACATCATAGTAAATGTTCTTCAATTCAACTACAACGTATGGTAAAGCATAGGCATAAATGTCTTCACGAACTTGATAGAAAATCGGATAGAGAATTTTGCCTCTTGAAATGAAACGATCAATATAGACAAAATTTCTACCGTTTGCTACAAATTTTTCCCCGACTTCATGAGATGCATTAGCAAAAAATGGCATGATTAAAACGATCATCAAAGCCATCATATACTTGCTAATTTTTCTCATTTATGGTCCGTACGGTCCTGGTGTTGGAGGTGCGCCGCCTAAAGCACTACGAAGCATTCCGCTTGGTGCAGGCATTCCAGCAGCCGCTGGTGCTGGCGAGAGTGGTGTTGCAGGTGATGGTGCTGTTCCTTGATCATCTGCTTTTTTGTTCTTCGCATCAAGGAAAGAGCCAACCTTAACAACATAGTCATTTGCTACTGCAATTTTTGAATGTACCCAATCAGGTAGATTCTCACTATCTTCAACTTGTTTCATCATGTCTGTAACAGATTGATGGATTTGACACATCAAATCTTTTGAAGAAGGTCCACCATCTTTGTCATCTTCAGTAACTTCTTTTGGTGTCCCACCGACAGGATTTTCTTCTGCTTCAACAGGCTCTGGGCTATCTTCTTCAACCTCTTCTTCTTCATTGAGCTTTGCTTCAAGGTCACGAATTTGCGCCTTGAGTGCTGCAATTTTGGCAACAGTTGCTTCTCGTCCTTTTTTATTAGCATCTGTCTCTGCCTTTTCAATTTCAGGATCAGCATCATCAGAAATGTCCTCATTTCTTGTTAGGTAATTGTTGATGATCTTGTTTACATCACTATATAAACTTTTTTGAGTGTTCGTGTCCATGTTTATATTTTGGAAAGAAGAAACAAAAAAAGGGAGGAATAAAAACTCCTCCCTTGTGGTCTTAAAAAATATCTAAGATATTAGTTCAAGTTAGCAACTCGGAACTTTCTGTAATAGACATTCTTGTTCATTTCAATACCGTTGCCTGCTAGTCTCATTGGTGTTCCATCATTATCCAATTGTGAGAATGGATTTGCTACCATTGCATCACGGCTCATGAAACCAATGATTGGTGTGAAGGTTGCAGGATCTTGTGCCTTCAGCATTTGCAGTGGCTGATATGGACAATAGAATACACCAGAATCATACGGAGATGTTCCTTTGTATCCAACAGTTACCATAGCATTTTGTGCATTCATTGGCAAATATGGATCAATGTAAACTTTAAATTGACCATTCAACAATCCAGCAAACAAGTCAGTTGTCTCATCATTCTTCAAAGCCACTTTCATGTTTGAAGAATAGTCCAACATTCCAGCCATGTTCAATGCAGAACATACATCAGCGGAACAGATAATTACATTTCCTTTACCTCGACGTGTTTCTCTTGCAATTTGGTTTGCTTCAACTTCCAACTGGAACATCAAACCTTTGAACTTCTCAACAGACCATCGTCCATTGGAATCAGTCAGCAGGTCAAAAAACTCTGGATTAGTTGTGTTTTGACAACCGGGCTTTGCTACTGCATAAATTGTGCGAATAACTTGTCGGTTTACTTCAGCAAGAATTTCATTTGAAAGAATGTTTGCAAGTTCACTCTCAGCATTCAAGCCGTGAGTTACTTTAAGGTCTTGGGCCATTTCAAGAGTATACTGTCCTCGTAGTTTTCTGGTCTGCGCTGAAACGGTCATCTTCTCAATTGAGAAAGACATTTCGTTCATTGGTGCGTTACCACCACCAGTGTTCATTGCTTCACCCTGGCTGGTAGAAATACCGAAACCACTAACGTCATTGACATTTGATGCGGGGTTAAAGAAAATGTCTGTTGGATCAGCACCGCCACTATATGGTGCATGAGTACCACCTTTAGTATGGTCACCCATACCTGCAGCGGTTGCATCTGGTCCGGTTCCACCGTTTGACCAATCTGATTTTGCTTCTCGGAACAATGCTTCGTTTTCTACTCTTCCAGGAGTTCCGGGAGTTACCGCAACACCGTCTTGGTAGTGTGAACGCATTGCAAAGATCAATCCGGTTGGTCCAGTCAAAGGCTGAACACCACATACATCATATGCCAACAACTTAGGCATAGTTCTTCTTACAAGTGAAATCAAAACTGGATCAACATATTGAACTTGTCCTGTGCTGTATGGACCAGCATTTGGCAATGTGTTCAAACCATCACCACCGGGATAGTTTGACATGTCCATACCAGAACCCAATGGATCCTCGGTCAAGAACAATCCTGATCCTGTTCGTTGAGATGCTTGCTCTCGCATCATTTTTTCTTGGTTCTCAAGAAGAACGGCAGTTACACTTTTTCTGTAACTATCGTCAATTTTTGGCAATGACTCATGCTCGAGGATGGGCTGCCATTTTGCACTTGCTTGTTCGTTAAGTACCATATTACTCCTTTTAGTTTTTTAATACTTTAAATACAATAACTTATTTTACTATATTTAGTAATTTATTATATTTAAAATCGATTAAAGCTAGAAATTGCGTTTTTGTAAATGTCAATCGCAGATACAGGTTGCTTTTCCGCATGATAATCTTCAGTCAATGTTTGAGACTGTTGTTGCTCATCCTCAATCATATCTGACTTCTGCGCACTACTATCATTTTCTGCAAAATAATGTTCTTTTAGAATTTGTACTTTTTTACCAAACTCTTGCTCATCTTCAAAATCAACAGATTCTGCCAATTCAGAAAGTTGCTCTCGTTCAGCAAGTGACAATTCTTGTGTCGCTTCGAAAATAATGTTTTTTCTTTTCTCTTCTTGTAGAGATCTTTTCAATCGCATGTTGCGCTTGAGGTGAGTGTTGATTTGATTTTCAAGTTCAACATTCTTCTCTTCAAGAGATTCAAGCAAATCTTCTTTTCCTTCCGGAACATCAACATAGTTTTCTACAAACAATTGCTTTAGTCCGGAAATGAAGTTCTCAGTGACTTCGGTACGAATACCTTTTTCAACAGACAATTCATTTTCTTTCATCCATTCTTCAGCAACATAGGTCAAATACTCATCAATCTTACCTGTAAGATTATCCAATTCCTCATGCAATTGTTCTGCATGAGCTTCAACTGCTTCTTTCAAGTTGTTATTGTAGGACTCTTCGAGTTCTTCTTTAACAATCTCGACTTCTTGATCAATTCTGCGATTGAGTGCAGTTTCAAAAATCAATGCAGCCTTCTCTTTAAATTGTTCGGTTAGAGTATCTTCAGATGCAAAGAGGCTGTTGATGTCTTCCATCATTTCTTCTTTTGCCTTCTTTTTATCTTCTTCTCTTTTGGCTTTCTTTGCTTCATCAAGGTTTTCCTCGTCATCATCATCATCTTTTTTCTTCTTCTTCTTATCATCTTCTTCCTCATCATCATCATCTTTTGCTTCCGCTAGATCTTCTTCATCATCTTTCTTTGCCTTTTTCTTTTTTGCCTCATCAAGATCTTCATCATCATCATCATCGTCATCATCTTTCTTCTTTTTCTTATCGTCTTCATCTTCCTCATCATCATCATCTTTTGCTTCAGCCAAATCTTTTTCTTTATCTTCTTCTCTCTTGGCTTTTCGCTTCTTTGCTTCTTCAACCATATCGTCATTCATTTCATCAGCAAGCATGTTTACCAATGATGATACAGTTGTCTTATCATCGATGCTAACAGAAGTTGCGGTAGCTTTTGAACCAACGGCAGACAGAATTTTCTTTACAAGTGCATCTGTGCTTCCACCATCAATCTTGGCTTTGACTTCCTCAATACTTCCAAGAGGTGTTGACTTTGAAAAATCAGCGTCTCCCGGAAGTTCTTTTTTCAAGACCTCCATTACTTTTTTTTCAATTTCTGGTTTAGTCATAAGATTCCTTTTTCATGAAAGGTTTGTTAATTTTTACCATTTAACTTTTATTTATATATTTCAAGCTTTTGAAACTTTGTTCATAAACTCTTCAAAAAGTTTTAAGGTTTCTTCTTCACGCTTTTGGTGAAGTTTTTGCTTTACAGTTTTCTCAATTGAAGTTTTTGTCTCTTCCAAAAGTTGTTCCAATTTTAGCTCACGCTTTGATTGTTGATCTTTTTGGTGTTCTTCAACAAGAGACTTCAATTCTCGATTCTGTACATCCAATATTTGATACCGATCTTGTAGATTCTTAATTTCGCTTTTAATTTCAACCAGTGTATCCAGAAAACCTAACATGTTAGGATGTGTCGAATTGCTTTCAATAATTTCGGCTTGTGTCCGCACGAATGATTTTGTTTCTTCGTTCCAAATCCAATCTACTGATTCCATAACCATATCAACTAAAGCTTTTGGTGCAGAAGGATCATAAACAATATCAATTGCTGCCAATTGATAATCGTCACCTACAAGTGAAATGCCATTTTTTTCAGTTAATGATCCAACACCTCGAGATGATACTCCTAATTTAACTCCACCATCGACTAAACCTTTAACGATGTTACCACATGGTGTATCTAATACTTTTGCTTTACCCATAACATTGTTACCATCAACATTTAGTTCAGTCACTAAATGCGAAACTCTTTCAAGATTAATCATCGGATCTGCAGGATGATTTAATTCTCCCAATGCTCTTTGTGATTTTACTTTTTCGTTGATATATCTTTCAGTTTCTTTTGAAAGAACCGATTCAGGATAAACACGTCCGTTTCGATTCTTTTCTTCCGCTTGCATGAAAACACCAGACAAATAGTGCGTTCGTTTGCCATCATCGGATGATTCAACTAAAGTTTTGATATCTTCAGAATTTTCGACAAGTAGTTTCATGACTCTTTCCTAATTGTTTTAGATTGTTTACGAGTTTCTGCCTTTTTCCATTGAGCTTTAGCTTTTTTAGCTGGTCTTGAAGTCAGAGTTTTCCAACGTTTTAACGCTGACCTTCGGTTTTTCATCCGTTCACCAGCGGGCTTTGCACTCTTTGGCAAACATATAATGTCCTTTACTTTTTTGCCTGAAACCGTGATATCTCTATTTAGAGATTTTTTGTATTCATTTGCTTTACAAGTCAATACAACTTTGTTGAGACCTGTACGATTATTTCGACGCCAACGAATGCCGGGTAATGATTCATTTAAAGTTTGTTGTGATAATACTTCAATTAATTCATCAATATTTTCACTAACAAATTTTTGTAATACTTCTTGTTTTTGTTCCCGTGATAGTTTTGGTTCAAGATTCGTTACAACTTTATGCAATTTTTCAAGTGCAGAATAATAAGACACCTTTTTGTCTCCTTTTAAATGTAACACCGACCTCAACTTTGAACCAAATTTATCTGGATCATCAAATTTGATGTCATGTTGTATATCTGCTCCTTCATCATATGCATCATGTTTACCAGTTTCTTTTCTTTTTTCTTCTTTTTGTTTTTTATTATCTGAGTTTTCCTTTTCATCATCTTCATCATCTTCATCATCTTCAGGTTCCATTTCCTTAAAACTTTTTGCAATCTTTGATAGTCTATCAAACTTAACTTTGAATTGAGGATATGCATCACGATTTTTTAGGTCATTGATGAAGCCTTTCCAACCATCATAACCCTTATCGTTTAGGTCACTCCATTCGTCACTTGTATTTTCAGCATAAGCTTTTTCAGCCATTTGTCGGCACGTTTCAAATAAAGCCAACATCTTTTCCGTTGCTCGTCCTGAATCCATCTGATAATCAGAATTGAACATACCTTTCGTTTTTGTCATATAAACGGAAGTACTTTCAAGTTTCTTTGCAATCGGAACATATCTTTTTATCCATGGATAAAACGCTTTCGGTTCAGACATACCAGTGATTGATGTTTGACAAAAATGTGTTGCCAAAATATAACAATCGTGAAACGCACGAACTTGCTCTTCAAAAAATTGAATATTATTTTTAGTAACTTTTTCTCGATTTGTTAATTCAGGATTTTTAAATGTATCTTGAAAGGTTTGAATAGCAAGAGAAAAAATATTAAATGCGGAGCCTCGGTCACTATAAACTACTTTTTCAAGTTCACCAAGACCTTGTTGAAGCATTCGTTTATTTGTTCCATATTCTTTTTCACATTTTTTATACAGTATCGCTAATTCACGAATCATAGTATTAATAAGTTTAATTGTATCTTCCACTTCTTTTGCAATATCAGCAGTCATCTCCCAATATTCATCTTCATTTTTTTCTTTTTCTTTTTTACGATCATCATCAGATTGATTCAGCTTACGGTCAAACGCTTCTCGATCTGCATCCTCAAGAACGTCTTTGAGTGTTAAAAATTTCATTCGTCTCCTCCGCCCGATTGAGGTGACCTTGCTCTTCCTGCCTGTCTGTCTAATTTATCTTGGTAACGGTCAAATTTCTTTCTTTCATAATCACCTTGTCCCGGTACCATTGAATCTACATCTCTTGCACTTCTGGTCAGAACTTGGTCTAGAGCATCATCACCAAAGCTTTTCGCATTTGAAAATTTCTTTCCATGATCTTTTTCGAGACCAAGGATTTTTAATGCTTCGGCGGTTTGTTCTTTAGTAGGTGCTTTCGGAGCTTCTGCTTTTTCTGGTTTATTTTTTGCACCAGTTTCCGGATCTCTCGCTTCGAGTTCTCCTGTATTTTGCGCAATGTTTAGTACATCATCAGAGAAAATTGAACTATGTCTTTTGATGAAAGTCCTTGCTACGTTTATTCTTTGCAGATGATATCCTTTATGTTGTTGATATTCTTTTAATAGTTTATCTTTATCAGGATTATATCGATTTTTACCAACTTCTTTTGTTTTATTTTTTATATGGTCAGCCATTAATTTATCAAGATTTCTTGCCTGTTTAGCATGATGTCGAACAACTGCAACCATCTTATTTGAAAGTCGGCCTTCTTTGCTCAATAAATTTACAAGGTGATTTGCACCTGAATTCATTGATTTAAGAGTGAAATCTTCAAGCTTTTCTGCGGCCTTATCAAAAATATTATCACGAAATGGATTGAATGCTTCTGATACGGCCCAGTAGTTTTCTGTATTGTTATTAATTAACTGAGTGAGTAAATTATTCTTCGTTTTCGTTGTCATCTTTGGGTGCTTGGTTAAAAAGTGTTTGTGACAATTCTTCCTTTCTTTGTTCTAGCCGGTCATAAATTTTGTTTGCAATGATATTATCAAAATTTTCTTTGGTACCAAGCATGTTACCATCATTTACATTTTTGATTAGATTTTTAATTTCGTCTTCCATTATACACCTCCTATATTATCTACAGGTGTTGAGCCGCCGGCACCACCACTGGCGCCACCTCCTCCACCACCTAAGTCATTGACCATTCCATCACCTGGTGTTGGTCCAACGCCAGTATCGGCTCCGCCCATACCGCCACCGAACAAGTCACCACCCATTCCTCCTCCGCCCATTCCACCTGCGCCCATGCCGAAGCCAGGCTCACCTTCTTGAGGTGCAAATCGTGGATCATATTTCTCCTCACTAATCTCTTCTTCAATCTTTTCAATCTCTTCATCTGTCATGAACAGAATGTTTTTGCGAATATAGTTTGCAGAGAAATATTTGCCACGATATTCTTCAGCATCACGAAGAGCATTCATTTTTTCAGTGAGAACCTCAAGGCTTTTGAGTGCATTGAAATTGCTGTCTTGGTCATATGTGAATTGAATTTGATCTTTAATATCATCCCATTGTTTAAGTGAAATGATATTCTTTAAAATTAATTGTTTCTTGAGAAGATCCACAAACAAGTTTGAGAAACGTGAACGCAAACGTTCAACGAATCTTAGAAACTTATATTCTTCTCGACTAATCTCACTGGCACGGCCAAGTGAGAACCCGCTATCGGGCTGCATTCTTGAAATTGGTACATTTAACGAACGGAACAACTGACGTTGAAAGTATTCAAGTTCGTCAAGTTGTGTGAAACCACCTTCGTCTCCTGACAAGGTATCAATTTCGGTGGTTGCACTTCCGTTTCTTCTTGGCATCCAATAGTCTTCAAGCATTGTTTGGAATTTGCGATCATCTCGCAACATTCCAGTTTTACTATCGTACACCATTTTGTTACGATATTGATCTTTAAGTGTCTGCAAATATTGTCTTGCTTTTGCAGCAGGTAAGTTTCCTACATCAACATAAAAAATTCTTCTTGATGGTGCTCGACTCAAACGGTGAATGATTGATGCATCTTCAAGCATTCGTATTTGGTTGAGTGGACGGAATGCTTTGTGAAGGTAGGAAATCACTGTGGTGCGTCTTTCATCTAAAAGACCACTGGTAGTATAGACAATTGATTCTGGTGCGATTTTAAGCACATTTCGTTGATCCGTATTTTGTGAATATGAATCTTGTGTGAATACACCACTTTCAGAATACATGTAGAATTCTTCAAAATCAAGATTCAATTGTATTTCTTGTGGACCTACTGAAATCTTTTGATCTGCATCTGCACCTTTTCGTTGACGAACTTTTTTGATTTTGAATGGATCAATCAATCTTGCTTCAACGATACCACGTTGTGGTTTTTCAACGTCAATCATCACATGAAAGAATAATCTTCCATCAACAAACCATCTACGAAAGATTTCATATCCTACATATTTAAAATTTAAAATATCAAGAACAGAATAAAACTCATCAGAAATTTTCTGACAAATCATTTCTGAATAATCTTCAAGATTGTCAAGGTCAATATGAACAGGATATGCTTTGCGGTTTGCAACAATTGCTTCATTCACAATTTCATCCACGGCAAGTTCACATTCTGGTTGCATAATCATTGAACGATATCTTGCAAGCAGGTCAGATTCATTTTGAAAGTTAGTTTCAAGATTGAGATAAGTACCGTAAACACCAGCAGAACCTACAATGGTAGAGCCATCATCATTTTCTGCTGTGGTGAACGATTGTAAATTTTGTTCTGAACGGTCTTGGGATTCTTCAAACTTCCAGCCGAATAATGTAGACATTCAAACTCCTCATTTTTATTGTTATTGTTTACATTATTTATTATATTTGTAAAACCAAAACAAGCCTGCATGTTTTAAATGCAGGCTTGATGCAGACTTATATTATCAATAATGTATCAAGACTGTGGTTGTGTCCATTGTGTTTCAAAGCTCACACCCTCTACACCAGATGGCATATTACTTTCATTTTCAGTAAATGGATTTGCTGTTTGATTACCAGTTACACTCAATCCAGCAGGATTTTTCACCCAATACTGATATGCAAATGTTACTGTGAATTCTTCAATGGTGTCTTTATCATCCCAACTTAATGTGATTTGATCTACTGAAGTTGGGAATGAGTCCTTGAAATAGTATGAAGCAAGATATGGACCACCGGGATTACCAGTAAGTGTTGAAATACCACCATCTTTTTGTAGTTGGTGTACTTGCATTTGACCATATACATTGTCTCCAGCGGTTGAACCGAATCCTGATTGTGCTTCAAAGATTGATGCACCAGGTGAGATATATTCAATCCATGCTTCAAAGAAGTGACGGATCTTATAGTTCTCATCATTCAAGATCGTTACCGACCAAGGCGCAAAAGTTCGATCAATTGATGGTAACTTGACATCTCTTCCAAGAAACGTCTTTGTAATTTCACCCAATGTACTTTCAGGAATTGAAGATGCTTTGATAAAGAATGAAACATCTTGTGTATCAAATCCTAAATCAGATAGCGCAGCCTGAACATTAGTTGGAAAATAAATTGTGGCAAAGAACAGAGATGGTCTTGCACCACCTCCGACTAGCCGATTTCGTAGTGCAGTGACATTAATTCCCATGGTAACTCCTTTAGTTAAATTAATCTAAGCCAAGGTCTTTAAAATCAACCGTCTGTCCAACGGCTGTGAAATTCAACTTAATGAAGTTAATCACATAAGTTGGGCGAATGTAGATATCAGCTACAAATTTATTTTCTTCAATTAATTCATTTGTATTGTTTGTTTCATCACAAACAATTCTGTATTCACTACAACCTTGTTGTTGAACAATCTTCTCAAGATAATTTTCAATTTGTCTTGTAAACTCAGCTCGAGTTGAAGGTGTGTTAAATTCAAACAACTTTCTTCTTGCTTGGAATACAACAAAATCTTTTACAGTAATGAACAATCTTCTTACATTGATTCTGTCAAATGCACTTGCAACTTTGGTCATAGTCTTATCACCAAATAACAAAGTACCTTCACCACGAATTGTAATTACTGGATTTACTTGATTTAGATATTGCTCATCTCTTGCTTCTTGTGATGGATTAAAAGACAGTTTCACAACATTTTTAATCTGTCCACGATTATATCCAGCTGGTGAATACCAAGGATAATAATTGATATCAGTTTGAGCCATCAAACCAGCAATGTCTCCAGACAGTGGAAGCCATCTGTATGTATCGTTGAAACTATCATACTGGTATTTAAAGTTACCATCCATGAAAGCATATGAACTATTATAAACACCGTCTCTCCAATTGACCATTCGATCTGTGATCAATTTTTCATCTGAGAAACCACTTGCAATTTGCCCATAATCACCTGAGACACAAACAACACAATCTTTTCTTTCTTCTGCTATTTGAATCATCTTTGAAATTGCAATACGATAATCAATGAAATGTCCTGGTACATATGTCCAACCAGTTACTAAGAAATCAACTTCAACATCTTCTTTTGATTTGAACAATTCAACCGCTCTGAGAATATCATCTTCTTGTGTAGGATTTCCACCGTCACCACCAGCAAATCTTTGTGCTGTATAATCACTGATATTCTTTGTTGTATGATAGGTGACAAAACGACCACCTGCAGTCATTTCACCCCAGTTGTTATCCATTTTACCATCAAGAGGATGTGCAGCCCACTTGACCCATTCGGATGTGTTATTTACTCGAGTAACATAATATGTAGGCGCTCCGAAATCATCTCTACCATCTCTAGCAACAGAGAGGCTTGCATATGATTCAAGAACTTGTCCAACATTTCCAGTAACCTCTCCACCATCATCAATTACAGTCACATGAACTTCATCACAATAATGACCGTTCATGTTTTGATTGATTACTCTTGCATTGTTTGATGTTGCTGGTGCATTTGGATAAAGTTGTGCATACTTCCATTCTCTTGACCAGAATGTTGGATTATTACTTTCAACTTTACCAACGATCGGACGATCAATACGAATCTCTGTATTGCTGATGATTTCAGAAACAACAACTCGCTGGCCTGTGATGATTAGAATATCACCAAGTACTACTTGCTCACTGAATACAGTATTCTTACCATAAATTCGATCTGTATTATTGTCAAAGAAAACACGTCCCATCAAATTATTTGGAGAGTTTCTTCGAGCTCCATATGAAAATTCTTTGAACTTGCTTCTTTCACGAATTGTAATATCGGTGATAACTTCAGCAATTGTAAGTTCATGTACACCCATGTTATCAACAGTTGGAACATCTCCATATGCGTCACGATTAACGTATGCGATATGTCCAAGAGCAGGATCAAATCCTGTAATCAAAAGATTGTAAGTACCTGCAGATGAACCGGCACAGGTAAAGCTTACAACTTTCTGCTCTGATTCAATTGCATAGTCTCCTATCCAAATATTTGAACCAGAGCCAAATAGTGGATAGTGATTTGTTGAACCCATTGATGTATGCTGGAACTTAACATAGTATTTGTTACCAGCAATTTTCTGAAAATATACCTCATTCAGCACTTCGGCACCAATGTCATTTACAGGCATTTTTTCTTCTGGTGAATCTGCGAAACACATATCAACTTTGATTGAGTTTCCAAGGTCACCGGGATATCTTGCAATCCATGCACCGTATTGTGTATCTTGTCCAAATTTGATTCCGGCATCTGATGGATCTTTAAGACCACCTTCTTTTAGAATAAGGCTTTCGGCATAATTGGCA
>Ga0222717_10000080_pt1 | contig 73180 bp, 56 predicted proteins | sample C33_18DmetaG_FD_165053 | JGI IMG/M metagenome (GOLD analysis project Ga0222717, IMG submission 165053) | Estuarine water microbial communities from San Francisco Bay, California, United States - C33_18D | ecosystem: Environmental > Aquatic > Marine > Unclassified | place: USA: California... | reverse complement strand
AAGTAAGGGAGCTAGTAAGGTTGGCTGTGACCACGGCGGTATTAGCGCTCATAGTACCGTCAGTGTTGATTCCAAATCGTAAAGCTTTGTTGGACACATCAGCCCCACCATTGGTTTGGATCATTTTATCGGTTTTGCTCGTGGGGGTGGCCTGGGACTGATCAACAGTCCACGTACCTGTCGCTGTTCCTGCATTCAAGTTTCCGGCAGTGATTTGAGCACCAAAACCAATTGAGCCACCTAAATTAGTGACCGCAGTGGTATCAAAGTTAGATGAAAAATATGTAGTCGCCGCGTTAGTGGTAACGCCTGCAAGCAGGATGCAAGCAGCGGTTACTTTAGATAGCGATTTAATAGTCATTTGTCTTGTTGTAATGAAATCATTCGACTGTTTTTCACAAATCAATTAATTATATCTCAATGCGGCTTGGTGCGTCACAAGCTATGCCAACATATATACAACTCAATCAGTAAAAGTTATTAATTTTACTTCCATTTTAGGAAAGTCTGCATGCACCGCAAAATCAAGTAGCTTGCTTAATCCTTCATAGTATATCCTGTAGCTGGCATATTTGTTAACGGCTATCAAAGGTGATCTAGCCAACCATACTTTGGTTATTGATTATTTCGAGCCATTGAACCACATGCATGCGTTCTACTATCTGCCAACGGTCCGGGCTACTATATCAGATAAAAAATTCCTAGCTAGAGGCACAATCGGCATGATGAAAAGTCAATTTCTAGGCAAAAACGAAAAAAGTTTTATATAAAATTAATTAAAAAAACCCGCAAAATAGGGGTTTCCCTCACAAAAATACTAAAAAGGTTAAGTAATCTTAAATTTTATGGTTGCTAAAATTAAATTTTTTATAATAATAGGCTTTGTTATGAAAATACTAGCCCTCAATTCCATCATTTTCGTTCTCATTGCAGCCCATGCTGTGGCGCAACAGAGCGATATCGAATTCCTCCGTGCCCGTGCTGATGCACATGAGCAGAAAATTAGTCAGCTCGAGAGAGAGTTGAATGAACTCAAAGCGCAATACGCTAAAAAGAAGCATCCCAAGGCGGTGCCAGTTGCAGCAAGCTCTTCAGCTAAGTCGGGAGAATACATCGTCAAACTTGGTGATATGCTAGGACGCATTGCCAATCGCCACAACACCACCGTTGCTGCCATCAAGAAAGCGAATGGCCTCATTAACGATAATATTCGTATTGGCCAGAAATTGAATATTCCCGGAGCAGAGGACACGCTTCACGCTGAACCGGTTTCGCAGACGCCTCAGGTACAAAAAAATGATGCGCCAAAAAGCCCATTAACCCACGTGGTCAAGAGCGGTGAGACATTTTATTCCATCGCGCGCCAGCACAACGTGAGCATTAGTCACTTAATGAAGGCCAACCCTAATGTGAGAGCTACAAGTATGCGTGTTGGTCAGCAGTTGTCAATTATGACGGGGGGGCGTATGGCGGCTAAAATGGATGGTAAGTCCGTTGCCCGCGGCACAGCCAGCAAGCCCAAGTCACTGCCAAAGCCAAAAGGAAATACCAATATGGCAAAGCATAACGATCTGCCTAAACCAAAGTTCACTGCGGCCAAGGATCTAGCGCGCAATGCACCAGCCAGTCGCAAGTCTGTGAGTGAGCCCGCAATCCGCACCGTTACCGTGCACAAACAAATCACTTATGGTCAACTCGCCAGCAAACACGGCGCAAGCACTAGTCAGCTAAACGAGCTGAACGGACTCAGCCTAAGTAAGAGCACCATGTTAGCTATTGGTTCTGAACTTTATGTGCCGAAAGACTAATTACGAAAAGTTTGATAGTGCCAAGAAGGCACAATTATTTCTCATAAACTGAGAACATAACGACGAAAAAGGGTTGGGCGTTCAGCGGTGTTAAAGCTGCTGGGCGCTCTCTCGTTTTTTGCTTAGATGCTCTCAAGTGTTAGGTGAGCATGGAGTTGTATCGATTGTTAATCGATCCCACGTGTAGCCAGCTTCATCTCAAAACCTATTTTAAAGCATCAGGCTCTCGATCAATAGGCCTCAGAGAAACATTTAGCAGTATTTCCTCTGTTTTTGCCGCTTTCTGTATGAAGTCGGCTGCTTCCTTGGAGACCTGCTCTCCTCTATCGGTATAGTATTTGGTGACACAATTCACCACAAGAGTGAACTTGATCTTTGGATTATCCTTGGAAGCTACTATGAGGGAGTATGGGGCTACCCGAGCTCCTCCCAGAAATGGCCAGTGACGACCAAGCCTCACACCCTCGCCGATTCCAGCAAAAGTGAACGACTTGTCTAAATGTTTCCATAGGGTGGGAGACTGCTCAAGAATCGGCTTAATTGTCGCAAAACTGACACTGCCTTCGGCTAGGCATGTACTGGGTAGACAAAGTAGCATTGATATGACGATAGATTTCATAATATGGCGTGATTGTGTGGTTTGTAATTTGTTTTGCGTGGAGTATCCCAACCGAGATGTTTCATAGATTAGATAGGGTGAGAAAGGTGATTGATCTGGGGATTGGCTGATTTGCTTGGCTGCTATTACTCCATGATTTCTTTTATCATCTTGCCCGTGGCTGTGTTCCAGATGCGGTGACGATGCCTCCGACCTGACGTATCAACATTAGCTCTAGTCACGACAAATTTTCCATCAAGAGAAAGTGCCCAATCTTGTGCCTGGATTTTCACAGTCTCCCCACCTGTTTTTACGTCCAGTATTCGGACAAATGGCGTGTCGTCCTCAACCGTCTCTACCATTCCGTCGGCAGGAAATGTCAGATAATGACCCTCGGACGTCACAGGCAGGGTCTTGATCTTCTTGCGCTGCTGAACATCCCAAAGTGTCACCGGAGAATTACCGCTCGCGGATGCCAGCACCTTGCCATCTGGTGAGAATGCCAGAAATGGTCTCCAGTTCACCGCTGACCTCGGTTTCGACGGTTTTTTAAGCTGCGACATAGTCGCTAGTAGATTTGCCGTTTGGGTATCGCGCAGTTCGATGGACCCGTTCTGCTTGCCGGTGGCATACAGCTTGCCGTCGGGTGAAAATACGCTGGATCCACCAACAGACACATTGAATGCCATCAGGTGGTTTGAGGCTGTGGCCGCGCCCATTTGAGCGTTAGCCCCCTTACCTTTCACGGGATTGAGTGCCGATCCGTAAATGTCTGCGGCGGAGGAACCCAACAAGACACAGGCTGAAAGAAAAGTGAGGACGGAGACGGTTGTTGATTTGTTATTTCTTATGGGGTTGCTAAGCATTTACTTTTTGATGTGCATCCGGGAACCTTAAAGATACGGAAAAATACTATAATGCACATAGCCTGACTGGTGTGTCGCAGTCGGAAAATGGTCAAATCACAAGAATGCTAAAGACGTAGCTGCTGCTTATGTCAGTTAAACAGCATATAAAATGATAATAAGGAAATACTCTATTTAGATCAGATGGCTTAAAAAAAAGCCCTCCAACTCGTAATGAGAAGGAGGGCTGAAACGAATGAAACAACTAGATTTTACTGACAAGCCTCGCACTCTTCACCATTCATCATGGCTTCGATACTACAGGCGTTTTTCTCGGCTTGGGTGTATTCCTTTTTCTGGCTGGCCTGTTTAACGTCGATGGTTGATTTCTCGATGTTGCTGGCTTGCAGGGTGCGCAGGTAGTAGGTGGTTTTGAGGCCGGTATGCCAGGCGTGGCGATACATGTGAGACAGAGTCTTCATGTCAGGCTCAGCGAGGAAGAGGTTCACAGATTGTGACTGGTCGATCCATTTCTGGCGCCGGGCGGCGGCGTCAATGATAGCGTTGTATCCAACACCGAACACGGTCTGGTGCTTCTCCTTGAGGTGCTCTGGCATGTCCTCGATATCGGTGAGCTCACCATCGAAGTACTTGAGCTGGTCGAGCATTTCTTGGTTCCAGAGACCTTCTTTCTTGAGGTCGTTGACGAGGTGGCGGTTGAGCACAATAAAATCACCGGAGAGGTTCGACTTCACATAGAGGTTCTTATAGTTAGGCTCAATACACGGAGTAGTCCCCATGATGTTAGAGATGGTTGCGGTCGGAGCGATGGCCAACACATTCGAGTTACGCATGCCGTGCTTGGCTATCTTCTCACGCAAGTGTGTCCAGTCCATCTTCGCGCCACGTGGCACATTGATTTTTACTCCGCGCTCGTCTTCTAACAAATCAACGCTGTCCTGTGGCATTAGGCCACGTGACCACTTTGAGCCTTCATAGCTGGAATACGGTCCATGCTCTTTGGAGAGTTCGCTGGATGCATTGTAAGCGTAGTAGGCGATGGCTTCCATGAATTCATCGTTGAAGTCGACTGCAGCATCTGACGCAAAGGCGAGGCCTTTCTTATACAGAGCGTTTTGCAAGCCCATGACACCCATACCGATCGGGCGGTGGCGAGAGTTTGCAGTTTTGGCGGCTTCGGTCGGGTAGAAGTTGATATCAATGACGTTGTCCAGCGCGCGGATGGCTACGGTAATGGTCTCCTTGAGCATCTCATGATCGAGTGAACCATCGGAAGTGATGTGGGTATCGAGCACCACGGATCCGAGGTTACACACCGCAGTTTCCTCATCGGAGGTATTAAGGGTGATCTCGGTGCATAGGTTCGAAGAATGCACGACACCGCAATGATCTTGGGGTGAGCGCAGATTACAGGGATCTTTAAACGTAATCCATGGATGGCCTGTTTCGAAGATCATCTTGAGCATGCCTTTCCACAGTTCAATGGCGGGCACTTTACGGGTCCAAATCTTTCCTTCAGCAGCTTTTGCTTCGTATTCCTCGTAGCGGAGTTCAAAGGCTTTACCGTAGAGGTCGTGGAGGTCTGGAGTTTCGTTTGTACGGAAAAGCGACCAGTCTTGGCGGGCCTCCATACGCTTCATAAACAGATCGGGAATCCAATTGGCAGTATTCATGTCGTGACACCGGCGACGCTCATCACCAGTGTTTTTACGGAGCTCGAGGAAGTCCTCGATATCGTTGTGCCAGCTTTCGAGGTAAGCACATCCGGAGCCGCGGCGCTTGCCACCTTGGTTGACGGCGACAAGTTGGTCGTTGTGCAGTTTAAGAAATGGAATGATACCTTGGGACTCACCATTGGTTCCCTGAATGTAGCCGCCGGTGCCGCGGACTGCCGTCCATGATCCACCGAGGCCACCTGCCCATTTACTAAGGTAAGCGTTGTCGGCGATGCCACGCTGCATGATGCTTTCGATGCTGTCATCCACCTTATAGAGATAGCAGGATGAAAGCTGAGAGTGCAGGGTGCCAGAGTTGAACAATGTAGGTGTGCTGGAACAGAAACGGCGACCTTTGTAGAGTGAGTAGAGTCGAATCGCCCAGTCTTCACGGTCTTCCTCTTCAGCACGGAATAGCCCCATTGAAACACGCATCCAGAAGAACTGGGGCGTCTCAAGGCGACGTTGCTTATCACCCGTTTTATCAACAATGAGATAACGATCGTAGAGCGTCTGCACGCCGAGGTAATCGAAGTCGAGGTCTGCTGTCGGGTCGAGAGCGGCGGCGAGCTTATCGACGTCATACTGGGCAACGACGTCTGGCGATATCCGTTTGATCTTCACTCCGTGAGCGAGGTATTTCTTAAAGGATCGCTGATGGGCAATCTTGAGAGCACGAATACCATCAGTGAGGATATTCCAATCGAGCACTTCCTCATAGATAAATGTGAGCAGAATACGTCCCGCGAACTTGGCGAAGTCGGCATCACGTTCGATCAGTGACTTGGCATTGAGAATGATCGTGGCGGTAAGATCCTCGCGAGTGATTTCCGCGCCAATGGAGCGGCGCAGCTCTTGCTCAATCTCTTGTTCGCTCAGGCAGAGATCTAGGCCAATAGAACTGAAGGCGATACGTTTCTTAAGTTCGGTTCCATCCCAGAACTGGGTGTTGCCATCTGGCATGGTTATCACCACCATGGACTCCTGGTTCGGATCCTCTTCCGGTGCTTCATCGAGGCGCATCTGGGCGCGCTTGGCACGGTAGAGAATGTAGGCCTCGGCGGCCTTGAAGTATCCTTGACGCATGAGCTCCTCCTGCACGATATCTTGTACAGTTTCGATATGGGCAAAAGCAGAGTCGCCATTACGGATAGTATCGGTTACAGCATGGGCGACCTTCACAGCAGCCTCCGGGTCCTCTTTGATCGAAAGGAAGGCTTTTCTGACAGCTATTTCGATTTTTGTCTGTGACCACGGCACCACATTACCACTGCGACGGATCAAGCGTACGGGCATCTGCTGGGGCTCATCGGAAACGATGACTTCACCATTTTTCTCTAGCGAACGGGAAAAGACGAGTGACTTGGCAACGTCATGCGCATCGTTTTCAATCAGAGCTTTTTCAATGAGTAAGTAGAGATCATTATGAGAAAGGCGGATTTGACCGACGGCAGCCACCTGATCGGTGAGCGACTTAGAAACACTCTGGGCAACATTAGAAACAAAGGTGCGATTCTCATCACTGAAAATACTGTCTTCCTTCTGCTGACGAGAAAGTAAAAGATCAGTCAAAGCCGAGCCAATAGTGTCGGCAACCTTGGCAAGTGAAAGTTCCTCATCTTCGTCATTGCCATGGGTAACGATGATTTCGGGAACACGATCCGCGCTTGTGCTATCAAGTGATGAAGGCCAATCAAAACGGTCAGATGCTTCGGGTGTGGTTGCGCGGTCGGTAATAACTTTTTTTAGGGCGAGGTCCTCTTCGAGGCTGATAGATCTGTACATGGGAGCAATTTGTATGTATGGGGGTTATTGAATAAATGTAATGTGTATTCTAGCGGTTGGTTATGGTATTTATATGTTTTTTACCGATGCTTCTAACGACAAGTTTATTATTTAGAACTGGAATATAGTGGGCGAAGCGAACGGAAATCGTCGTATTCTTAGAGATCATCATCATCGATGTTTCCTAAAGCGGTCGATTTTTGGTATTCCGTGACCCGGCCTTCAAAGAAGTTTTGCTCCTTCTTGATATCAATCATTTCAGCAAGCCATGGGAAAGGGTTCTTTACGTCGCCAACGAGCGGTTCGAGGCCACAAGTGGTGAGGCGGCGGTCAGCAATAAAGTCGATGTATTGATGAAAGTCCTCGATGTTTAGCCCCACAGCGGAGACGGGCAGACAGTCGCGAATAAAGTTTTTCTCTAGCTTAGTGGCTTCGCCCATCGTGTTACGGAGGTCTTCCTTGAACTCGTCCGTCCAAATCTCTGGATTTTCAATGCGGATTTCGTTGAGCAAGTTACGGAGTAGCTCAATATGGTTGGATTCATCACGTAATGTGTAGCGAAACATCTGTCCGATGCCTGGAAACTTATTCTGACGGTATAGGCTGAGTATCATACCAAACAGTCCATAGAACTGAGTGCCTTCCATGCATTGGCCAAAAATGAAGATGTTGCGTGCGAGCGCCTGTTTGTTTTCGATCAATGACATGTCCATATCACGACGTAATGAGCGGCTATTGGTGACTACAAAATCGGTTTTTTCTTGCACTGTTCGCACACCCTCAAAAATGGCTTCACACTCATGCGGGTTTAGCCCAAGCGATGATACCATATAAACTAGAGAATCGGCGTGAATGTTTTCCTCGTGCGCGTGCCTACGGAAAACAAGCTCGAGTTCTGGAGCCGAGACCAGCTCACAAATCACGTGAATCATGTTATCTCCAACGATTCCCTCGGCAGCAGAAAAATAACCAATACCCATCTTGATAATCCAGCGCTCGACATCTGAGATTTCATCTGAGCGCCATTGCTCAACATCTTTCTGCATGGGAATATCCTCTGGCTCCCAATGATTCGCACGCATATTTGAGTAGATTTCATAGGCCCACTCATATTTCAAAGGAGCCAGTCCAAAGCCGGGGATATGTTCACCGCCGATGACTTTTTTCTTTGCCAGAATTGCATCGGCTTTTTCGGAGTTAAGAGGAATCGTGTGTTTATCAAGTGTTGCAATCATTTTTGGGATGTTGATTTAAGGGTTATTTTATCTATTTAAATATAGGGTGCTTTTGTGGCAGGGGTTATGTAGTGATTAATATCTTGATGACGCATTATAGATCATCGTCGTCGAATGAAGTATTGAGAGTGGATGAGGAAACAGCAGCAGCTTGTTTAGTAACTAGGTGAATTTGATCATCAAGCCAAGGGAATGGGCTGGCGGCATGGTGGAACTGGCGCGGCAGCTTACACGCGGCAAGGCGCTCGTCCGCAAGAAATTCTATATAAGTTTCTAGGGCATCTGGCTCGAGCCCAGCATCAGCAACTGGAAGCGCACTAATAAGCTCTTTTTCTAGATTCACGGCACCAACCATGTAGTCGATTAGCTCATCTTTGAAGTTATCTGTCCAAATATCTGGGTTCTCACTGACCATTTCTTGGAGTAACTGGTCGAAAAGGCTTAGGCGAAAAGTTGTATCACCTATAAGCTTGTTAAAGACCTTGCCTGTGCCTGGGAGTTTTCCTTGAGCTGCTAGTGAGAAAATCGATGCCCAAAGTGCGAAGCATTGAGTGCCCTCCATACATTGGTTGATAAGAAAGATATTGCGAGCCACTGCCTGTTTATTCTCTGTCTTGGTTGTATCGGTGTTACGATCGATAGGGCTGATTTTAGAGGCGGCGAACTGCTGTTTTGAGACGAAAGCGGGTATCGCGGCAAGCTCTGCGCATTCCATTGGGTTTATGGTCAATGAACCATGTAGATGCACAAGAACGTCGCTACGGGTATTTTCTTCATGAACGAACCGACCAAAGACGAGCTTTAATTCCGGGGCGGTAACAAGATCCCGCACAGTATAAATGCCGTGGGATTGGAATATTTCCTGCGATCTCGCAAAGGCACCAAGGGCGGTTTTGATAATTTTCTGGCACGACTCATCCAACAAACTGATCTGGGCGATATCCACCTTCAGATCCACTTCCGCCGGCTCCCAATGGGAATTTTTCATCTCCTTGTAGAGTTCGTAGGCCCAATTGTATTTCAACGGCAGAATGTTGAAAAACATCGAGTTACGACCGTTTATCACTTTTTTGGCGGCATATGCCTCCTCAGCCTTGTTACGGTCGAGAGTGAACGTGCGCTCACCCAGTACGATATCTACTGTGTCTGCCATAATGTGAAAGAGATGGGTATAGTTAAAAGAATTATGAAGCAGATAAAATGGTGGAAAACAGAGAGAAACAGGTGTATTCTGCTATGTTACAGTGGATATTTTGTGTGTTTTCTGGAGGTTCAGTTACATATTTAAAATCACCTGCACAGTTGTTGTAGAATATCAGATAATTGATGATTTGGTCAATTAAATTTTGCTCATATAGTATCAACAAATTATTAACAATACAACATGTTGTGGTTTTGCGTAAATCAGCTCATTTGTCTTTTTTTTCTTGTCGCACCGCTCCCCCTAGAGAAACGGGCGTTTACAAGCCGTTCTAACAGATTTTCATTGTTAGCATAGCATAGGAGTAGGGCTCAAAAAAAATACAATCTGTTAGGCTAGGTCATGCTATTTGTGAAGATTTTAAAAAGTTTTAGCAATGTTAGATAAATCTAGCCTATCCAAGACATAGCAAGGATCAAATTCCCCTTGGTTGGTGGATCTAAAAATTTATTTTCTTCCGAGTCAGCCTTTCATTTCCCCTTTTCTACTCGAAGGTATCCGGCGAGCATCACAATCTATGGAGTCATTGGCTATAATCATATTCGACAAAAATATTAGGGTAAAAAATCTGCAGCCTGCCACCCATCTGCACCAGCTATGTTTTAATTACAGTTGGGCATTGCATAGGTTCCTCTGATGTTGGTCGTATGTAAGCAGACTTGAATTTGTCTGCCGTCTGTAAACGCTTTGTAAAGAATCAGGCCAGCATCGCAAGGACCTCGTCAGGTGATTTCCCCTGCTCCCGAAAGTTCTTGATGCTGAGAGCATCATCGCGTTTGGCTAGGCGCTTGCCGTTTGTATCGAGAATAAGCCGATGATGGTGGTATCGAGGCTCAGGGAGATTTAATAAATTTTGAAGAATCCGGTGTATATGGGTAGATGGGAGAAGATCCTCACCACGAGTAACATCCGTAATTTCCTGATAGGCATCATCGACTACGACTGCCAGGTGATAAGAGGTGGTGATATCTTTGCGTGCGAGCACAACGTCACCCAGTAAATCGGGATCGACTACTACCTTACCATGCAATTGATCAGTAAAAAATAGACGCTCTGCGATGGGCCGAATGGCAACACTATTGAGACGCCAGCAGTGTGGATCTCCAGCATCTAGTCGAATTGCTTTTTCAGCCAATGATAGATTACGGCAGATGCCGGGGTAGAGTAAGCTCTCTTTGCCATGTGGAGCGTTGGTCAGCGAATTAATCTCCTGCTGAATTTCTTTCCGTGTGCAGAAACATGGATAAACCGCATTCATCACTTTAAGTTTGTCTAGGGCATCGCTGTATGCAGACAAGCGATCGCTCTGGCGCAATGGACTGCCTGTTGACTCAATACCTAACCAATGAAGGTCTTGCTCGATTTCCTCGTAGTATTCCTCCCTGACACGGGTGGTATCGATGTCCTCGAAGCGAAGTAAAAAACGGCCTCCTGATTTTGATGCCACGTCACAGGCGAATTTGGCAGCATAGACATGGCCCAGGTGTAACTGACCTGTGGGTGATGGGGCAAACCGAGTGAGCACAAAACAATCAATAAATTCCAGATGCACATTACAACCCTCAAAAGTATTAATACAATTTTGTTGCAATAGTTGTTTCATTGCATTAAGGAGCGGTACGTTATGAGCAAGTCCATCATTCTCATCGCATTAACACTCTCAGTGCACTTGTCTCTGGTTACTGCACAAACCCGTCTCAAAGTCGCCAGTCTTCATCCACTAATTACTGATGTCGCAAGGAATGTGGCGGGACAACACGCAAAAGTTGTGCAACTCATTGACCCGCATGCTGACCCACATCATTTTCAGCCAACACCAAAGGCTTTACTCAGGGCAAGAGGAGCGCAAATCTACTTAGCAAGCGGTAAAAATCTCGAGTCTTATCTGAATAAGCTCAGAAGCACACTCGGCAAGAGCGCAACTGTAGTCGAAGTAGGCAGGACTATTCCATCACAAACGATCAGTGGCCGAGACAGCATGTATGTCTGTTGTCCAAGGCATTCGAAGGGCTCAATCGATCCTCACTGGTGGCATCGGGTGAGCAACATGCAAAAAGCGGCGCGTGTGATTGCCAAGGAATACTCAAAAATTGATCCTACTAATGCTGCGGCATATAAAGCAAATGCGGCTGAATATTCCAAGAAGCTATCGTCACTTCATTCATGGGTTAAACGTGAGGTAAGCCGTATTCCGCGTAAAAATCGTATTCTCAGCACAGCCCATGCTGCATTTGGCTATTTCTGCAACGAGTATGGATTTAAGGCTCTCCCTGTGATGGGTGTTACCTCTCAGCAAAGGACGAGTGCCACATATCAAGCAGAAGCTATTCGAGAAATCAGAAAAAATGGTGTCAAAGCGGTCTTTCCAGAGCAGCGAGCAAACCCAAAATCACTGAGGGTTATTGCAAAAGAATCGGGTGTAAAACTAGGAGGGGCATTGGTTGCCGACGGAGCAGCTAATTATCAACAAATGATGCGTAATAATGTAATCAAAATCGTCGCAGCACTCAGCCAGTAGCTGTGTACTTTATTCGTTCACAAATCACTCGCATTTCACCAAATCTATGAGGGGCCTACCACCTATTCAAGCGCTGCTACTATTGATTATACTCTGTTGCCTCGGCGCTGTCGGTAGTCATTACATCGGGCTTGGAGTAGCCGACACCCCGACAGCAAAACCGTCAGGGCCTATGACTTCAGATGAAGTCATAGAGGCTGAAGTCGAACTCGTTTTCTCCTCTCCTCCTCACTTTTTCAGTTTGTCTCAACCACCTGTAAGCACTGGAGAACCTGATAAGGTATTGCTTGAATCATCAAACCTTACAGAGAACCCTTGTTATGGTGATGTTAAAATCATGGCACACCGCGTATCAACGTATTGGCTGAATGTTCGCTGGCAAAACGAGGCGGCGGAAAATACACAACATTTCGTACGGATCAATATTTCGCCAAGCTACGGAAAAAGTCGTTCATTCACCTATTTCTCTGGTTCCAAGGAAATCGATGAAACATTTGATTATTCTACAGGAGGGAGTCGAAATGAGTAATTGTAAGCATGTTCATACTGAAGGGCAAACTCACCAATTGCTCGTCAATAATCTCGAAGTTGCTTATCGCTCAGATACTGTTCTGAAGGATATCAACTTATCAGCTCATTGCGGTAGCAGCCTCGCTCTTGTCGGTCCAAATGGGGCTGGGAAAAGCACCTTGCTCAAATCGATTGCCGGACTTATCGAGCCGAAAACGGGACGAATCACATGGGCAGGTGAAGACAACGTGAAGTGCCGTGGAGGAGAGTTTGCCTACCTTCCACAGCACGAGAAAGTTAACTGGGATTTTCCAATTACTGTGCAAGGCGTTGTTGAAATGGGTCGGTATTCCCAGCTTGGGGCATGGGGAAAATTCACAAAAAAAGATGACCTCGCCATTGAGCGGGCACTTGATTTGATGGAGATGAATGGCGAGCTTGCGCAGCGCCAAATCAGCGAATTATCAGGAGGTCAAAAACAACGGGCATTTATTGCGCGCGCAATCGCTCAAGAGGCTCACGTCTTACTTCTGGATGAGCCGTTTACAGGACTCGATCGTGAGCACACTGCCAACCTTAGCCGACTTTTGCGCAAGCTAACGAAAGAAAACCGGCTAGTGATCGCCTCACATCATGACATCAACACACTGACCGATACATTTGATCAGATTCTTTTGCTTAATCGCATTGTTATAGCGATGGGTGAATGCCGCGATACTCTGACGGAAGAAAATCTTAACCTCACATTCAAACACGCAAGTCATGTCTGATTTACTACAAATGTTAGATATGCCGTTTTTCCGCAGGGCACTAGCTGCGGCTGCACTGATTGGATTTACCAATGGCTTTGTCAGTGGGTTTGTCTTGCTTCGGCGCAGCTCGCTCACATTGAGCGCGTTGAGCCATACACTGCTACCCGGTATTGTTGTGGTTGTTCTTATAACTGGCGTTCTGAACCAAGCGGGTGCTTTCACAGGCGCCTTGTTAGCCTCATTAATAGTTGGAATCGCATCGATTACGGTCACTCGCTATACGCGGCTTCCACAGAGCACCGCTATTGCCATATTTTACACAGCTGCCGTAGCACTTGGAGTGATCTTGATTCCCTATGCACACACCTCTCAGAACCTAGAACAGTGGCTTTTTGGGACTATTCAAACCATGGGAGATACAGATCTAAAGGTCTTTTTTGGTATCGCCTGTTTCACGCTGATGAGCTCTACGTTATTCATGAGGCCGCTGTTGCTCACGCTTTTTGAACCCAATGTGGCAGCTGTCCAAGGCGTCAACGTACGGCGGATGAACTACCTGCTCTACACACTGATGATCTTCGCACTCATGGCGAGCTTTCAAGCAGTTGGGCCAATTTTATCCATTGGTTTGTTAGTCGCGCCGGGAGCTATTATCTCTCTATTCACTAACAACACAAAGTGGCTGTTCTGGGGCGGGGGTATTATAGGCTGCGTGGCCGCGGTTCTCGCAGTAATCATTTCTATTCCACTCAATATCCCCACCGGTCCAGCCATAGTCCTAGTTTTGGGAACATTATTTCTCCTCGCTTACATTTCTGTGACTAGCCGGAAATTCCACAGCAATACGTCTTCCTAACAATCACTTGCGACAAGCAAGCACATACAACATGAAAATGAAAACCACACATAACATGAAAATGAAAACCACATACAACATGAAAAAAATATCATCAAAGCTCGGCTTACCGGTCATTGCCGCGATGATTTCCTCACTTGCCACGGAAACTTCCCATGGTGAGATAACTCCACTTGATATCCGCCTGGATCCTACATTGCACTTTCGTGCCGTTCACGGAAACACAACTATGCATGATGGCATGGAAGGCCTCGGTGGACACGACCCATCACAAGATAATTTTAATTTTCAAGGGTTCGAAATAGGGACCAGTTTACACATCGGAGAATACGTCAAAGGTTTTGCAACCGTGAATGTTTACAAACTTGATGGTGACGATTTTGACGCTGAATTCGAAGAAGGGTTTCTCAAACTTGTCAATCTCCCCGGAGGATTTGAACTACGTGGAGGTCGGATGCTTTCCCGTCTTGGTATTCAGAATGCCCGCCATCTTCATGCTTGGGATTTCGCTGATGCCAACCTGATGAATGTAAGGTTCCTCGGCGAAGAGGGCTTTGCGGTTGATGGCACCGAAATCACTTGGCTAGCTCCTACACCTTGGGAAGATGCATTGAGTATTGGGTTCGGATCAGCTGTTGCTCATGATCACGAACACGGCGAGGAACACGGCGAGGAACACGGCGAGGATGGTGATGATGGTGATGATGGCGATGATGATCACGGACACGGTGAGGAAGCCGAGATGGCACGCCCTGAAAAAAATATCGTAGCGATCCGCTATCAGGCTCTTTTCGGTCCAAGTGATTTCCATCGCTTCCGTGCTGGTGGCAGCTTCCTGACTGGAGACAACGGCTTTGATAGAACCACACGTATCTATGGTGCTGACTTCACCTACACGTGGCGCGAGAAAGGATTAGAGTCTGGCGGCAAACAATTCCGCTGGCGCAACGAGTGGTTGATGCGGGACGTAGATACAGATGAAGGTGGATTTAAGGATAACGGCTACTCAACCGCTCTTCTTTATGAATTCATCGAGGGTTGGGAAGCAGGACTACGATATGATTATGTCGAAGGAGTCAGTGACCCTATGCTTGCTGAACGCCGTCGCATTTCTCCATCCATCACGAAGCACTTCGACTTTGGTAACGATCTCCGAGCTCTAGTTCGTCTACAATACAACCATGATGATATCGATGGTCATGAAAATGAGGACAGCGTCTGGCTTCAATTCGGATTTGATTGGGGTCCCGGCGAAGTACGTTAAATAATATTCATTGTTTATGACTTATCTAAGATAAGATGAGTCACTGGATATAACGGGGTGGAACTTTATGTTCCACCCCGTTTTTATGTTTACCAGTGATATATTCACCTCAGGTATATCACATTTGGTGGTGACAAGTGCTCCGCAACACCCACCAGTCAACCTACAAGATAATACGACTTTATATCACTTTTTGTGATAGCACGCTGTTTCATCTCAATTGATGATACGATCATGCATGATAGCTTGTATTATGCTTCCGCATCATCAATCAAAACACCGGAATAATTACCCAATCTTTCTGTAATTTATGATTGAGTGGGAGCAAAACGATGTGCATTAGCCATGAGTATAATATGAAAATCATTGCGCACGTCAGAACCTGTTATGGTGAAAAATTTGGGGTTCCTCGGCAGGCAGGTCTCGTCGATAAAGCATGGGGGAAGCTTGTTTTTGAACCTGATTTTAGAAATACAGATGCACTACGCGGTTTGGATGGGTTTTCTCATGTCTGGCTAGTATTTGTTTTTCATCAAGCTATCAGAGACGAATGGAAACCGACCGTTCGCCCACCTCGCCTGGGCGGTAACGATAAAGTCGGTGTTTTTGCCAGCAGATCTCCTTTTAGGCCGAATCCAATTGGGCTTTCATGTGTAAAACTCGAACAAATTGATTACTCATGTGAAGAAAACCCTACTTTAAAATTAAGTGGTGTGGACCTCGTTGATGACACCCCAGTATTAGACATCAAACCCTATATCCCTTATGCGGATTGTTTGCCAGATGCTAAACATGGTTTTGCGCAGGGTGCGCCCAGATTATCAAAAATTACATGGGCAGACGATGCCAGCGCCGAGCTACTAGGCTCCACCAGACAATTAATCGCCGACACACTAGCATGTGATCCTCGGCCCGCCTATCAGCAAGATGATCCTGAACGTGAGTATGGCTGCCTGATCGATGGGTATAATGTGCGCTGGTTGGCTAACGAGAGAGGCATTAAAATTCTCAGCTGCTCACTCGTGTAGATAAGCCTAAAAATCTGCCCTATTTGCCAATAAGCATCTTTACACCAAAAACCAATAACACGACGCCAAAGATACGTGTTAGATGCTGGTTGCTAAGCTTTAGCATAAGATCAGTACCAAACCATGCTGCCAGTGCAGCTGCAGTGGCAGCAAGGACGACGACTTTCCAATCGATCAACCCGGGCTGCCGAGAGTTATTTACGGTGGCGATCGCAGCGATCACAACAATCACAGCAAGCGAGGTGGCAACTGCTTTTTTTTGCTCAAAACCCAGTGCGGCGACAAACGCTGGAACCATAACTATCCCCCCACCCACACCACACAGCGCACCTAACAAGCCAGCGGCAATACCAATGATGGTGCAAATAGCGAGCGTCTTCATGCAGTGCAAATATTAACAACTAGGCGGTGCAACACTACACGGTGATCTAGTGCGGTCGTCACCAATGTGCGGTCCGCATCCAAACAAGAGGACATGGCATCACGCAACTTACCAGTGCCAAATCCCATGGCATTACGACTGGCAAGAAACATTGGATAAGCATTTACGCCACCGGCTTTTTTTTGTGGTAGCCATGCGCGTTCGGCTTCGGGTAGGGAATCCAGCGCACCCGCGTAAGATTGATAGTTTCCACTCGGCAGGCTACGACCTTCGCTGACAGCGCATGCCATAAACAAATTCCTCACCGTTGGGATGATCGAGGCACGCAGAATACCCACAGCACTCTCCTTGCGGGCGAGTTGCTGGTCGATCAGTTTAATCGCGCGTGATGCATTACGTTTCTGCAATGCATTCCCAATTTCAAAAACAACCCCCGCACGGCTCAGCGGCACCAGCAGACGCACATCCTCCTCATTGACCTCGCGGCGATCACCAAGGTAAATATCAATCTTTTCGAGCTCGCTATTTATCTGCCTGGTATCTTCTCCAGCGAGCATCACAAATAGATCAAGCGCCTCACGATTAAACTGCAGCCCACGCTCTGTGGCTTTTTTACTAACAATCGAAGCCACCTGCTCCTGCCAACCGTCGCGTGAGACGTCCGGCTTATCAAAGCTCTGCACACTCGCTTCTTTATTGAGAAATTTATAAAAAGCACGCCGCTTATCGAGACCAGTCGCGCTAATGATGAAGTGAATGTCGTCCGGCAGTCCCTGCTGCAAGCAATCTAACAATGCCGCCACGGCATTCTGCGTTAACTCCGCATCACCGGTGCGGTCACTGGCGAGAAAATTCGCACGCTTCAGCCAAACGGTCTTGCCACCACCGAAAAACGGTAGCGTCTGGAGCGACTGGATGACTTGACCACATGCCGTATTCGCCTCGTCCGCATTTGCCACTGTGCCATCAATCACCTCTTGGGAAAAATCATCGCCACCCTCAGGCTTGAGTTTGTCATAGAGCTTTAACGCCTCCTCGGAGACGGTGCCTTCATCGCTTCCGGTAATGACATGGATTTGGCTCACACCAGTAAGATGTAGGAAGAGCAAGGGTAGAAGCAAGACAGAATTACTACTGCTATCTTAGCTTTGAAGATTTGTATTGGACTCCCGTTTGCTTAGCCCAGTTTTCCCACTGAGTCCTTAGCCTATTAGCTACCTCCGGTTTAACCTTGCTAAGATCATTCATCTCAGTGCGATCTGCCGCCATGTCGTAGAGTTCCCAGTTTTTCACACGAGCATCCCAGACCAGCTTCCAGTTATCTTCCCTGACTGCCCGACTGCCGGCAAAAGCCCAGCAGAGTGATTGATCACGTTTGATGGTCTTGGCTGGTGATTTGAATACCTCCAATAGACTCATTCCCTCAAATGGAATAACCTTCTTGCCCTTATACTTTTTTGGATAGGCAGTTCCACCCATTTCCAGAAATGTTGGAAGAAAATCAATGACGTGCCCGATCTGGTCGGTAAACGTATTTTTAGGAACGACTCCGGGCCAATGCGCAATTAATGGAGTAGCAATCCCACCTTCATGCATACGTGATTTATATCTACGAAATGGAGCGTTCTGGGCATGCGCCCAACTCGGGCCCACGTGCGAGTAATACTCCTTGGGGCCTGGAATGTGGGCCGTGTTGTTTTCACCACCCGGTGATTCAGCAGAACTCCCGTTGTCAGACAAAAATAAAACCAGTGTGTTATCATCAACACCAGCATCCTTGAGAGCCTGCATGATCCTGCCGATTCCTTGATCCACACAGTCGATCATCGCAGCGTATACCTCCATGCGCTGGTTCTGCCAGCCCTTGTTCTTAGCCTGCCCCCAAGGGTTCGCCTCGGGATCACGTGGCGGTAGTTTCCACTTCGGGTCGGTGAGCCCTATTTCAACGGTCTTCGCATAGCGACGTTTCTGCAGCTCGTCCCACCCCATGGAAAATTTGCCCTTATACTTCGCTATATCTTTGGGTTTTGCATGGATCGGATAGTGTGGCGCAGTGTAAGGAATATAAACGAGAAAAGGATCACCTGAACTAGCAAAGCCCTTGATCATTTTCACCGCCTCATCAGTAAAGGCATCAGTCGTGTAAAAGCCATCAGGAAACTTAGTGATCCTTTTGTCATTCTCTCCATAAAATCGGATACGCCCACCCTTGAATTTCGGGTCAGGCTGTGCAGGATCAAAAAAATTACAGGCACCATCCCATAACCCGTATGACTGATCAAAGCCGCGGTCATAGGGGCGATGGGGTGCACGGCTGCCATTGTGCCACTTGCCGCTGATTCCCGTCTGATAACCAGCCAGTTTCATTCCTTCTCCAAGAGTAACCATATCATCGTTGAGAAGCTCGATTCCACGGCCACCATTGCGCGGATAAAGACCCGTGAGAAGCGAAGCACGCGTTGTGGTGCACTTGGCATTGTTATAAAACTGCCGAAATCGTAGACCTTCAGACGCTAACCGATTAAGGTGAGGCGTCTGAATAATTTCCGCACCATAAGGTTCGATATCAGACCAACCCATGTCGTCCACCATGATGAGAACAATATTCGGCTTGTTGGCTGCCTGTGCGAAAGTAGCCATGCAGAATACCATAAAAAGATTGATTAACTTCATGTAAAAAAATGTGTTTTTTGTGAGAAACTCTAACTATTTGTCACGAGAGTGCTTCATCCTTCCAAATCTAGCTCCAGAAAAGCAAGGATAGAAACAGAGTTTTTGAACGATAAAAAATTCTCATCGTTACGGTCAGTTCATTGCGGATACGAGAATAGATATTGTTCATATCAGAAGTGCCTTGCCTAAGCTTAAAACGACAGCATTTTAAGTTTTCCAACCAAAAAAACAACTACTGACTACCATCAAAACGGTAATGGCCGATCATTTGGTAATCGAACAACTGATTCTCCCACTTGGGACCAGAGCCGATGTTATGCACGATCCATTTTTCATCGCGTCGCTCCGCAGGGCCAGGAACAACCACTCCGATGTGAGTCGCACCGTGCGGCAGACGCCATGCAACAACGTCACCATACTCAAAGGCATCGGCCTGTGGGCCTGACTCGGGAATTACGATCTCGGTTCCAAACCTGCTAAAATAGCGTTGTAAGTTTGGCACTCGACGATGATCAATGTTTGTATCCGGCCCCTTCAAATCCCAAATTTGTGGGTAAATACGGAAATTATTTTGCATGTCTTCATGCACGAGCTGTTGCAGGTCAATCCCAAGCGCCCGGTAGCTGCGGATTACGACATCCGTGCACACACCTTTTCCTGCTGGAACGTCACCATTGGGGTAAGCAATCTTATAGTAGGCAGGATCGTAGGTTACATCCTCGCGAGTGCGCTCAAGCGCTACGGCTGCAAGCTCGTTACCGAAACCATCACCTTTGGTGAGCCAAGCCACGGATTCTTCGACCTTGAGCTCGGTTACTTCTCCCCGCTCAGCCCATAGCTGGGCGATGAAAGGCTTGGCAACAAAAGTCACCACAACCACAACCAGCAGTATCATCAACCATCCTCCACCCCACGGCTTGTGGGACTTTTTTTGAGGTCTTGGCCCGATGTATTCTATCCGGTTCATTTATTTGTGATTTCTGTAAAGCTTATAGAACGTTGCGTAACAGCACAATGTGAATGACTTATACACAACATTAATAAGCTGCGTTGGCGAGGATATTTCAAGTAATCGGGCATTTTTTTAGGTTTATCTCATCAGAAATTATTTTGGCTTTGGCAAAAGCCTTGAAGCCACCCAATATCCGCAGTAGATGCTCATCGAGAAAAAACATCACCCGCTAAATTGGGGAGAGTTAGATCTAGCTCTTTTCGGGCTGCAAAACGACTGGTACGGGAATCCGTTGGAGGTTCCTGCTGCGTTCGGGTTAGCGATGGATCACGGTAGCTTCTGGTTTGTTGCAACCCGTCAAAAACCTGCAAAAATACATCCACAAGCACGCCCCAGAAAATTTATGCCAGAACTCTGGAAATATGACGTCGCTGAGTTTTTTATCAGTGAACCTCAGTCGGGCCGTTATCTAGAGTTTAACCTCGCGCCAAATGGTGCCTGGTGGAGTGCAGAGTTCACCGCACCAAGTGTGCGTGCTCATGAAGACGAGGTTGAAATACCGGGAGTTAAAACATTTGGTGATTTAACACCCGATGGCACATGGATGGCAGCGGCGTCAATTCCGCTCGATATCCTAGAGGCCCGAGTAAATTTTGGTGAGAGTTCTTGCATGAACGTAACTATGATTATTGATTCACCAGAACAACAATTTCTATCAGCATCGGCTGCTCCCAAAGGTAAACCTAATTTTCACCAGACAAGTCTTTTTCAACCCGTCCGTATTCACGACGGCGGACTTACATTCCACGAACCAACAACTTAATAAAATGAGCAATAATACAAAAAAAATATCTTTCGTAGGTGTCGGGCGCATGGGCGCTAACATGGCGCGCCGCCTGAACGACTGCGGCCACAACATTACAGCAGTTTATGATGTCTATGGGGAAGCCGCAGAATCTCTAGCCCAAGAGCTCGGGTGTAGTGCCGCTGCAACACTCGCTGAAACGGCTCAAGATGCTGATATTATTATTACAGTAGTCACCGATGACGACTCCATGCGTGAAATTTTTCTCAATGAGAAAGATAACCTGTTAGTCAACGCGAGTGGCAAAATCTTCATCAATTGTGCAACGGTCTCTCCTGATGTGCATGTGGAAATGGAAAAGGCCGCCGAGCTCGCTGGGGCAACATCACTCGAAGCCTGCATGGCATCGAGCATCAGTCAAGCACGCGAAGGCAGCCTCTACCTGATGATTGGTGGTAGCGAAGATGGATTCAACGTATGCCGAGGACTACTTGATCAGCTCTCGACTAATCTGCGCTATATCGGCCACGCAGGAGAAGCAGCCAAAGTAAAGGCACTCGTCAATATGGTGATGAATATTAATACGGCTGCCCTTGCCGAGGGACTTGGGCTTGGAGAAGCTCTCGGTCTAGACCTAGATATGCTATGTGAAGTTTTTTCTCAGACAGGAGCCAATTCACGCGTACTAGAAACCGATTCCGAAGACATGATCGATCGTGACCATGAGTGCTGGTTCTCTGCTGCACATGCAGCCAAGGATAGTGGTATTGCCAACACTCTTGCTAATGAACAAGGCATCACCCTGCCTTTATCTAATGCTACCGAAAACCAATACAGAAAAATGATCGATCTTGGTATTGGCGAGCTCGACAAATCAGGAGTAGCTGAACTCACCTTCAAAGGAAGAACATCCTAGTCATGACACCTGTTAAAAATCAACACGGCGAGCTCCTCGATACCCAACTACACGACACAAACCGAAAAGATTGTCTGGTAATCCTAGGCCACGGTGTGACGGGTAATAAAGACCGCCCGCTATTATTATGGTTGGCGGAGGCGTTACAAAACCATGGCTACCCAGCTCTAAGAGTGTCGTTTTCAGGTAATGGCAACTCCGAAGGATTCTTTCAGGATAGCACGGTGAGCAAAGAAATCAGCGACCTCACTGCCATCATTGACCAAGTAGGCCACGGCAAGAAAATTGCATACATTGGGCACAGCATGGGGGGTGCCGTGGGGGCACTGGCAGCAGCACGAGATGAGCGTATCCATGTTCTAGTTTCACTTGCAGGCATGGTGCATACAGCAGAATTTTGCGAGAGAGAATTTGGGGCCATTATCCCAGACAAGGGAAATATGTGGGATGAGGACGGCTGTCCACTTTCCAAGCAATACATCGATGATATGCAGGCAATTAATAGCACTATTGACGCCGCTAAGGGAGTAAAGGCACCATGGCTACTCCTACATGGAACGGCAGATGACGTGGTATTGCCCAAGGATAGTCATGATCTATACAACATTCTTCAGTGCCAATCCGATCTCATAGAGATTGAGAACGCAACTCATTCTTTCGATGACAACTACCAGGCTGTTTCAGAACACATCTGCGCATGGCTAGACAAGCATCTGGAGTAGTTCCTGATTGATTCCATGCCCATGTGAGTTTATAGATACCATTTATGGATGACGAATCTCAGGATCGACTCGAGCTTGCTTTGCAAGCATCCAATGAGGGCGTCTGGGACTGGTATGTAGGTGAAGAGGACATTTACTACTCTGCCCGTCTACTAAGACTGTTAGGATATGACGAGCGTTCAGCACCTAACGTCATCGCCCGTTCTGCTGAGTATCTCCACGACGAGGACATTGAGGATTTCCAGAATTCATTACGTGACGCTCTCTCCCCTGATGCCGCTGATAACCTAGCAGCAGATTGCCGTTATCGCCACCCAGATGGAAAATGGCACTGGTTCAGGATACGCGGTGTAGTTGTCAGAGACGAGGAGGGTAGAGCCCTGCGCGTTGTAGGATCATTCATCGATATCTCACGCAGAAAAATGGCCGAAATATCGCTCGAGGAAGAACGCTACAGGCTACGTGAGCTCATTGATAACGTCCCGGTCAATGTTTACTATAAAGATAAAGAATCAAAATTTGTCATGGCAAACACCTCAATCGCAAAAAGATTTGGGGAAGAAACCGGCGAAGACCTTGTGGGTAAAACAGACCACGATTTTTTTGGAAAGGCCCATGCTGACACCGCACGCGCTGACGAAATAAATATCATGGAAACCCGAAAACCTCAGATCAACGTAATCCAACGTGAGAACTGGGAGGGCAAAGATGATACATGGGTGGAAATTACCAAACTACCATGGCTTGACCGACACGGCAATCTCCTCGGAACCTTTGGCGTAACGAGTGACATCTCTAATCTCGTTAGAACTCAAAGACTACTCACCAACGCAGCAGAACAATTACGACAGCGAAACATAGCATTTGAGGAAGAACTCCAACTAGCACGCGAAATCCAGCAAGCGCTGCTTCCCCAGAGTGTTGAAGGTTTAATTCTTCGAGGTCATGACCGCGAGGTTTCTTTTGCTTGTCGTTACACTCCAGCGTCGGAAATGGCCGGCGATTTCTACGAGGTCATGCCTATCTCCCAAGACTGTATTGGTATTCTGGTATGTGATGTCATGGGCCATGGTGTACGTGCCTCACTTATTGTCTCGATGCTTCGCGGGCTAATCGAAAAAGAACGCGACTCTGCAACAAGCCCTGAATGGTTTCTCTACGGAATAAATGATGGTTTGGTTTCCATCCTTGAACGCGCAGATGTTACTCTTTTTGCGACTGCCATCTACTGTGTTGTTAACCTCAAAAAAGGAACGCTCTCGTACAGCTGCGCTGGACACCCCGCCCCTATTGTCACTCGACTGAACAAGACACGGCAACTTGCGCATAGCGATGGTAAGAAAAATCCAGCGCTCGGGCTGATGCCCAAGAGCACCTACACAACTCGATCGATTTCATTAGATGATATTGACCGCATGGTCATTTTCACTGACGGCCTACACGAGGTTGAAAACAACGATAGTCAACAGCTGAGTATTGATAACATCATTGAAAAGATTCAAGAAACATCGACTCAAAAAATCGATAAGAGCTTGGACTCCCTCATCGATTATGCGCGTAAACACTCTGCAGGTGGTGACTTCAACGATGACGTTTGCCTTTTCGCCATGGATGTAGGCTCCGGTCTTTAGTGGATCTCTTGTCCAGCTCCATCCACCGCTCCCGTAGAAAAAATTTGCGGCACGATACCGGTTGTTTTTTGGTAACGTGTTCGCATTTCAGCCATCACATCTTCTACTTTATCTGTCCTAACAAGTGTAATAGTTGATCCACCAAACCCTCCGCCAGTCATTCGACTACCGATCACACCACCATCACGACCGATATCCCAAGCAATTTCTACCATGGCATCTAGCTCCTTACAGGATACTTCAAAGTCATCTCGTAACGATCGATGGCTGGCTGCCATCATCTCACCTAACTCATCGGTCTTGCCACGTGATACAGCAATCGCTGCCTGCTGAGTGCGATCAATTTCGGTAATTACGTGGCGGCCACGTTTATACACCACCTCGTTCATTTCTGATTTCACAGCATCCAGATCGGCCATGCTAACTTCACGCCATGACGCCTTACCAACAACCGATAATGCAATTTCTGTCTGTTTTCTGCGGTTCGCGTATGCTCCGTCGCTGAGTTCGTGATGCACATTGGTATCAGCGATTACCATACTGATAGATTTATCAGTAAACGGAATTGGCTGTGCTTCTTCTGAACGGCAATCAATAAGCACAAAGTGATCTTGTTTCGCAAAGACAGATGCAAACTGGTCCATAATGCCACATGGCACCCCCGCAAATTTTTTCTCCGCACGCTGGCATAACAAAGCTTTGTTTTTGGGGTTAATTTCAACACCTAACAAACCCTCAACTAGTGTAGCAGCAGCCACCTCGATCGCGGCCGAACTGGAGAGCCCAGCGCCCAATGGAATGTTAGAGTGAATCACTGCATCAAATCCTGGGAGCGGCCAGAGGCCTTTATCACAAAACCCATCAAACACACCACGTATATAATCCGCCCACTTTGGCTGTCCCGGTGTCTGCGGTTCATCAAGCATGACCGTTGCTGGTTGATCAGGAAGTACCGTCGAAAAAAGATTCGCCTCCGAAGTCCCATTGGGAGCGGCCGCTATGACAACATGCCGGTTGATTCCAGCAGGTAATACGAACCCATCACAATAGTCGATATGCTCACCAATCAGGTTCACACGTGCAGGTGCCGAAGCTATGATGAATGGCTCCACGCCATGGATTTTCTCAAATTGATCTAGGAGCTTTTTTTTGAGTTGTTTTAAAATAAGATTTTCGTTGCTCATGTTAATAATTCATCTGCTACACACGGATACCTAATCTGACGATCTCTGCGAGCTATTATTACACAAATCCTCAAGGATTATCGCCGACATCATGCATTTTGACACCGGATACTTGTTTATATGAGTCGTGATAGGCATATGCCATAGATTGTAATAAACATCGATAGCACTGACGGCGTATCTTTACGCGATGATGTCCTTGATCACTTTCGCAGGTTTTACACCTATTAATTTTTGGTCGAGCCCTTGATAATTGTAGGAGAGGCGTCTGGCATCAAAACCAAACATCTCGAGCATGGTGGCGTGAAGATCGCGGACATGCACTGGGTTTTTAGCAACTTGGTAGCCCATTTCATCGGTCTCACCATATGTCATCCCGGGTTTCACGCCTCCGCCGGCCATCCAGATAGTGAAAGCATTTGGATTATGATCACGTCCGGTAAATTTGTTGCCACTACCGCCACCACGGTTTTCAAGCATTGGCGTGCGACCAAACTCACCGCCCCAGACAACGAGTGTATCATCCAACATACCACGCTGATCGAGATCGGTTAATAAAGCTGAGATAGGCTTGTCAATCTGGCGGCATTTATCCTGAAAACCACCATTGAGGGCCTCGCTTTTACTTGATCCGTGTGAGTCCCACCCCCAATCGTGAAGCTGAATAAAACGGACACCATCTTCTGCAAGTCGTCGTGCGAGTAAACAGTTATTAGCAAACGATTCCTTACCGGGCTGGGTGCCATACATCTCGTGAATGTGAGCGGGCTCATCATCAATGCTCATAGTTTCTGGCACAGATGTCTGCATACGGTATGCCATCTCATACTGCGCGATACGGGTGACAGTTTCAGGATCCCCAATCTCATGAAATGTGCGCTCGTTGAGGTTCTTTAATGAATCAAGTGCCGCGCGCCGAATATCGGATGAAATACCTGCGGGGTTGGCTGCATTGAGCACAGGGTCACCTGTAGAGCGGCATTGCACACCTTGATAGACCGACGGCAGGTAGCCACTTCCCCAGAGCGATGATCCCACGCGCGGGATTCTGCCTCCCGAAATCAGCACCATGTAACCAGGTAAATTTTGGTTGTCCGTGCCAAGCCCCCAAGTGGCCCAAGCACCAATTGTCGGGTGACCTAAATTTGGGCTACCAGTCTGCAAGAGCAACTGGGCAGGCCCGTGGTTAAACTGATCGCTCTGCATGGTTTTAATAAAGCACATCTTATCGGCGTGCTTGGCGAGTTGGGGCAGGCGATCCGACACCCATGCACCAGATTGCCCGTGCTGGGAAAACTTAAACTGCGGACCAAGCATTTTGGGCACTCCTTGAATGAACGCAAATCGCTGACCTTCCAGATACTCTTTCGGACACTCCTTTCCGTCGTATTTTTCTAGAGTTGGTTTGTAATCAAATAGCTCTAGCTGACTGGGAGCACCAACCATATGAAGGTAGATCACTCGCTTGGCCGTGGGTGCAAAGCTTGGCGATAATGGGGCTAACGGGCTAGATGGATCGCGGGAGATATTTAATGGCCCTGCGGCGTTAGATACACCTTGGCTGGCAAGCCACATTCCACCAAGCCCAGTTGTGCAATCACGTAGGAACTCACGACGAGTCGAGTGCTGAAGTTTTTCTGCCTGAAGTTTTTCGAATAGATTCATCAATTTATCGGGTAATGGCCTCATCTAGGTTAAGTAGAACAGATGCGATCACCGCATAGGCTGCGCCATCGGCGGTCTCTGCAAGTTTTTTGCTCTGCAATGGATTAGCCGTAAAGTTTTGCTCTAATTTATCGAATAGCTTACGCAGCTCTGTAAGTCTTTCTGGTGTGATCCGCTGTGATGTTGTAGCGCGATAACCGAGCGCGATTTTAGCATGCACAGATTCCTCCTTACACATCAGCATACGCTGGCCTAATACCTGTGCACACTCGTGAAATGCAGGATCATTCATGACCGCGAGCGCCTGGATCGGTGTATTAGATGGCATTCGGCGCTTGCTACACATTTCACGCGTAGGTGCATCAAATGTGATAAACGTTGGGTATGGGATACTGCGTTTCCAAAACGTATAGACCGCACGACGGTAACGCTCTGGATCACCAGGCTCGGGTGTCTTCCACTTTGGCCCAGCGAATGGTCTCCAGACACCGGGCGGAAGCGGTGGAAATGTGGGTGGCCCATGAATCTTTCTACTGAGCAAGCCTGATGCAAGTAGTGCCGAGTCACGCGCCATTTCACCTGTAAGGCGCTGGCGTGGGCCGCGGGTCAGTAGTCTGTTCGAGGCATCAAGTTCGTGTAACTTGGGCGACACTTTATTTGACTGCCGGTAGGCCGCGCTGGTGAGATATCTACGGAGCATCGCTTTAATGTCCCACTTCATCTCAGTAGCAAACTCTACCGCAAGTGTGTCCAGAAGCTCGGGGTGAGTCGGTTTTTCTCCAGCTGAACCAAAGTCTTCAGGCGTTGGCACGATCCCCACGCCAAAAACCTCTAACCAAAGCCGATTTACAAACACACGAGCGGTAAGAGGATTTTTTGGCGAAGCAATCCATCTGGCAAAATCAAGTCGATTGGGTTTGCCTGCTTTGGCTTGCATCGGTGGAAAGACACTTGGCGTGGACGCGGTCTGGATTGCCTGCCCTTTATCTAGCCAGTTCCCCCGATTAAAAAAGTTCGTGACCCGTGAGTGCTCAGGATCGCGCTCAGCGATGACGAGAGTATTGACGTGAGGAATGGTATTGAGCTGCTTACGCGCCTGCTGCAGATCGCTACGTGCATTGACAAATTTTGAGTCTGTCTGCCCTGTAACCCATGCGGAATCGTCACTGAGTGATATGCGTCCCCGCTTCGCCACGAGAGCAAAAGAGGCCATATACATGCCGCCATTCTGCAGTGTAAATCGGATTTTTTCTCCCTCACCCACCGGCAATACCTCGCTTAGAACAAAAGTCGCGTGTCGCGGACGGAAAAACTTATAGTAAGTTCCCCACCCCATGCCTCGTTTTTGAAGCGATTTGTTAGGATTGAAAAATGGATGCGCCTCATCGGGAATCACGTCAATTAATTTAACGAGTTGCGCTTTCCCATCGACTCCAATTTTTTCAACTTGTATATGATTGAGGGATGCTCCCCACTCGGCATCGGTCAGCGCCTTACCCTCATCTTTGGGAAGATAAGTGAGCCGGAACGCGGTAAATTCTTTTAGCTTCTCAGGAACTTGAGCAGTCAGCGTATAGATTGAGTTAATCTTGGCATTATCAGATGCCCTAAATTCTGCAAATCCATCTTTCTCAACAATACTCAAATGCGCGGTATTAGAGCTCGCCGAAAGCTGGGTAACAGGGTGCCATACTGACGACTTATCGACCTCCAACCAGGCGTCATGGATAGTCTGCTCAAGCTGGTCAATTTTGTTAAGCAGGTTGTTGGCTTCGGCGTATTTATTGGGATCAAGCGGAATAGGCAGCACTGGCGAGTTGTCTGTAGCATCCGAATCACGGGTGTTATTAAAAAACTTGAGGCTATTATAATATTCCTCGTGCTTCAAAGGGTCATATGGATGACTGTGGCACTGTACGCAATTCATCGATATTCCTTGAAAAACCTCCCAAGTGGTTACGTTCCGGTCCATGGCGGCAATTAAGCGAAACTCCTCATCGTCAGTGCCTCCCTCACTATTCGCCTGAGTCAGGCGGTGGAATGTCGTCGCAATCTTTTGTTCAAGTGTGGCATTTGGAATCGCATCGCCGGCGAGCTGTTCGATGACAAACTGATCATAAGGGAGGTTTTGATTGAATGCATTGATGAGCCACTCACGGAATTTCCAGACATCACGCTTGCGGTCGTTGCCAAGGCCTTCCGAATCAGCATAGCGAGCGAGGTCCATCCAAACCGATGCCCAGCGCTCGCCAAAGTGGGGCGATGCGAGTAGACGATCTGTTTCTTTTTCTATCGCTTGGGCATAGTCATTTTTTGCTGCAACCTCAAAAGCATCAAGCTCGGCAATAGTGGGTGGCAATCCAATTATATCCAGAGATGCCCGGCGCAGCCACTCGGCAGGCCTTGCTGGGGCTGATGGCTTAAGCCCGTTACTTTCTAGTTTCGCTAAAATAAAATGATCAATCTTACCGACAGGCCACGTCGAGTCCTTCACGTTAGGGGCTTTGTGTTTTTTGGGTGAAGTAAACGCCCAATGTTCACCCCACTTGGCACCTTCCTTGATCCAGTTGCGCAGAGTCTTGACATCCTCATCACTGAGCCGTGGGCCGTGCTCAGGCTGCGGCATCAGAAGCTCTGGGTCATCACTGGTAATTCGTACCATCATCTCTGAGCCGTCTGGATCCCCGGGGATAACCACTATTTTTCCTGACTCACCTTTCCCTAATACCTGATCACGATAAATAAACGATACTTCACTCGCCTCCTTCACTCCACCGTGACATGCGATACAATTTTTGTTCAAAATAGGCTGCACATCGCGAGAAAAGTCCACCTCGGCTGAAAGAGAGGAGACCAACAGTAACGCTATGAATAAACGAGGCATTATTATTTATTGGCTGATACGTTATTATGATAAACTTGTTTCAATATGGTAACGACACAACAAAATTAACCCCAATCATCTCATCAAGCAAGTAACGCCTTTGTTCAGGAGCCTAAACAAATCCGATTTCAATGGGAGCATAAGCCATGATCTGCCTATCATCAACCATGCCCGACTCACTCTGGATGAAGTTACGGAAAGTTCCATGGGGGAGCTATACCGTTTCTCCTGCATCAAAAAAGAATTTACCCCGGCTCCTAGAGAGCTTAGCTTCGCGAAAACAGGCGCGCGCAATGAAGGCAAGCCATGAAGTGTGGACCGCTCTGTGCTCAGGAGATGTTTACCAGGCAGCTGAACCAGCATTTCCTTTTCTAATAGAAATTCTCGGCATCTCAGAACCGAGCGTGCAAGGTGAGATTCTGGATATATTTCTTAAGTTTACCGAGGTGCCGGAGGACGACTCTGCAGAGGACTGGCAGAAAAACCTCCGGAATTTATTGAGAAATGAATACCGGTTTTTTAACAAACTCAGCCATTCGCGGGATGAAATCGTGGCGGATCGAGCGCGGAGGTTATTGAGTTAAAGAGTCGCGACTACTCCGCCTTGCGGCCAGCTACGGCTGAAACAATACCGAAAACTAACAATATAAACAGCGACTTGCCGAGCTTCACCTCGTTGGCAGGTGTGACGTCGAGTTCGAGAGCCAGTTCCTTGGCCCCGGCAACCTGCACACCACGAGTGAAGCGAAGCACTTCTCCCCTGCGGCGCACTAAGGTGCTAATCGTCTGCGGTGCAGAAATTTTATAATATCATGTCTTACTGAGTGAGACACACCATAAAAGAAATCCTTGGAAAAATTATGGCTTTCTTCCAAATCCATTAAAAGATGATGCTCGGCAAAGGCTTGTCATCGCGACTCCCCTGCCCTATACGGTGTGAATGTCCGCCGAAATGGAACACACCGTCGCCTCCGCCGCCACGCTGGAGGGAACATCCCTACATACTGGAGAAAAAGTCAGCCTGACCGTGAAACCCGCACCTACGGGGCACGGATTCAAGTTTCGCCGCGTCGATCTAGATGACCAACCATTCATTGATGCCGATGTCTCTAAGGTGCAGACCGTCGAACGCGCAACGACGCTCGCCGAGGGATCTGTGAAGGTGCATACTGTCGAGCATATCCTCTCAGCCCTGTGTGGTATGGGCGTGGACAACGCGATCATCGAGATGGATGCGAACGAGCCACCGATCGGTGACGGCTCGTCCCAGCCGTATGTGGAACTCATCAAGAAGGCCGGACTTGAGCAACAGGACAAGCCACGTAAGGTTTATGAGATCCGCGAGCCCATTCATCTGGAGACAAAAAACGGTTCGTTGGTCACGATCGTGCCGGATAAAAAATTTCGTGTCTCTTGCACGAACATCGGCCCAGATGGTCGATTCACCCAGTTTTTTTCTAGTGAAGTCACGCCTGAGCTCTACGAAAAGGAAATCGCACCCGCGAGGACGTTTGTATACTACGAGGATGTAAAACCGCTCCTAGACAAGGGGCTCATCAAAGGCGGCAGCTTGGAAAATGCCGTAGTTGTCAGGGGCGAGGAAGTGATGAGCAAGGAACCGATGCGATACGAGAATGAGTTTGCCCGCCACAAGGCGCTAGATATTATCGGCGACCTAATGCTTTCAGGCAAAAGGATCATGGGCCACGTGATTAGCGTGCGCCCCGGCCACGGCCCAAACACCCAGATGGCAGCTACGCTCAAAGAGGAATACATGCGTATGCGGACGATGGTTCCTCCTCTAAAAATTCCCGACGGCGAGGGCGTGTTAGACATCAACGAAGTGATGCAAATTCTGCCGCACCGCTATCCATTCCTCATGCTTGATCGAGTGGTCGACTTTGAGGGCGACAACAAGTGCACCGGCGTCAAAAACGTCACCATCAATGAGCCCTTCTTCCAAGGTCACTTCCCAGGCCATCCCGTGATGCCCGGCGTGCTTCAGGTGGAGGCGATGGCGCAAGTGGCATCCATTCTGCTTTTACGCAAGCCAGAGAACCAGGGGAAAATCGGTTACTTTATGAGTGTGGACAAGGTGAAGTGGCGCCGCCCCGTCCTTCCTGGCGACACCCTGTTTATTGAAGCTGAAATCCTCAAAGTTCGCCGCAATATTGGCTCTGCGGTCTGTCGCTGCATCGTCAACGGTGAGATCGCCTCATCTGGTGAGTTGAAATTCGCCCTGATCGATAATTAATCTGCTTCATCCGAGATCCCTGACTCCCCCAAGCTTGATGATTCATCCGACCGCTATCATTGACCCCGCTGCAGAGATTGCTGACGGTGTAGAGATTGGTGCCTATAGCGTGATTGGCGCAAATGTGAAGATCGGTAATGGTAGCATGCTGAAGTCACACGTGGTCATTGAAGGGCACACGACCATTGGTGAAAATAACATATTTTTCCCGTTCTCTGCCATCGGTCAAGTCACCCAGGATCTCAAATATGCCGGTGAACCAACAGCATTAATCATTGGCAATCACAACACCTTTCGCGAGAACACCACAGTTCATCGGGGAACTACTGAGGAAGTCCCTACCCGCATTGGTGATCACAACCATTTCTTAGCATATGCTCATGTTGCACACGACTGCCAAGTTGGCAGCCACTGTATTCTCTCCAACAACGGAACGCTGGGAGGTCATTGTGAAGTGGGAGATTACGCGATCATTTCTGGACTCTCCGGCGCGCACCAGTTCTGTCGTATTGGAGAACATTCGTTGGTGGGAGGCTGCACAAAAATTGTTCAGGATGTACCTCCTTTCATGATTGTCGATGGCAGCCCTGCGGCCGTTAGAAGCCCAAATCTTGTGGGGCTGCAGCGCAGGGGGTTCGATAAAGACGAACGCCGCACCATCAAACACGCCTACAAAAAACTCTTTCTCAACAAGGATCACAGCCTTGGTGATCTCGTGGTTGAGCTCAAGGAATCAGACTCCGCTGAGGAGACGCATGTTGCTCGCCTGATCGAATTTATCAGCGGCTCAGAGCGCGGTGTTATCCGCTAAAGATCACTTACCCACTGATACGCTGCCTAACAATCGCCACAGCTAGCGATACCAGCATCAACCAGGCAAACCAATCACCTGCCACCGCGTAGAGTGTGAGAGGACTATCAACAGGCGCATAAGCATGACCATAAAGATTACCTCGTGTGAAATGGTTGCCATTCTCATCCTCAACGATCTGGCGGTCACCTGTGGCCGGATCAACTAGCGATCCTGCGGCGGAAATGATGCCACTGACACCAGTGTTGGCACTACGAATCATCGGTCGACGCAGTTCAATAGCACGGAAGCGCGCGTTCGCCATGTGCTGAGCCGCGGCTTCACTCTCCTTAAACCATCCGTCATTAGTCACGTTGACGATCACTTGCGGCTCGTGCCTGACAAACCGTCTCGTCAATCGACCCACAGTATCTTCAAAACACACATTGGGAATCACTTGCACGTCACCCTCGGCTGTAGGTAGTGTGAGTGGTTCAGTTGACTCCCCCGCGCTAAAGTTACCAGCAAAGTCTGCTCCAGATGAGAATTTGAAAAGCTTTGTAAGAACCGGCAGATCGTCCTTAAGCGGAATATATTCGCCAAAAATCACGAGATGCATTTTCCGGTAAGTCTCGGCACTTAGCGCGAGCGGCTGACCTGGTTTAACGGCCACGATGCTATTGTATTGGCCCCCGCCTTCTTTCCATTTGATCATCTTATCAACGTGCTCGGCCTCAAATTCATTCATCCCAGCAATAAGTGTAAAATTACCGAGCGGCCGTATCTCGTTTTCTAACAAATGTTCAATGTTCCCGTAAAAATAATACCCCTCCTCACCCTCAACATAAAGCAGTGGGTTAGGCAAAGCACTCTCAGGCCAAATCACAAAATCAGGGTGTTTCAGCTCGACCTCTTCATTCGCTGACTCTACAGACTTTTTGTTAGAATCATCCAGCGCCTTGATGGCGAGTTCTGTGCCCTCACGGTAGCCATCCATAATTCGCACCACTTCACTCTCGTCCCATTTCAAGTTTTGCGGGATGTTTTCCTGAACCAGTAGCACACGCACTCGCTGAGTATCCCATGAGTTCACATCGCGAGCACGCCAAACTCCATAACAAAAATGCATCGCCAGCAGCAGTGCTGCCACACTGAAGTCAAGTCGAGCTTTGAGCTTACCTGTCATTGCCTCCTGTCCCAATCTCCTCCCAGTCTGGATCAAAACAGCACTCATCAACACCGGCATGAATGCTAAGCCAGTAACCCCAACAAGGTCAGCCGCTTGAGCCAGAACAGGGGTGTTATGAAACGCTACACCGAGCCCATTCCAACCAAATCCAGTGAATAGCCATCCGCGCAACCACTCAATCCCCACCCAAGCAGCGGCGTTAACGAAAGCAAAACGAAGTGAACGAAATGAATCACCAACTGCGCTACCAAAATTTGCCCCGGATTTAGCGGCAGCTTGTTTATTGGCAATCTTTTCTTGGATTCCCTCCCGCTCGTTAGGATCATCATTATTTTTAGAAAGTTTTTTTCGCCAAGGATTTCCTATACTAACGGCAATAGCACCCCACAAACCGAAGTAGAGTGCGAGAAACGCGGCCATAACCAGCGCACCTAGTCCACTCACTGTCCATAGCCACTTCAGGTTAATAAGCCAAAACGTAACACCTGATAGATAACAGATAAAAAATCCATACCATTTACTCTGACCACGCCAAACAGCGGGAAGCAGTGGCAGCATCCACAGCCAAACGAACCCAGAAAGATTCCAGCCAGGAAAACACATAGCCAGCAACACTCCGCTGACAATTGCCGCAATGAATGGCCAAAGGACTATTTTTTTTTGATCGCTCATTTTGGGCCACAGCTTGGAAGACGTTTATGCAGAATGTTTTTTTGATGTTTGAAGATACAATTTACGCCATACGTGATTGAGCATCCTCTTCCAGTGCTGACCACAGCGATTCCAGACCCGCAGCCACACTGGCTTTACTTGCCTCTAAGTCATCCGATGGTGCGTCTTTTCCAAACAGGTAATATTTAATCTTCGGCTCCGTTCCAGATGGGCGCACCGCACAGGACCTACCGTCATCGAGGTCAATGATAAGCATTCCCTCTTTCGGAATAGGATCACCTTCCACATCTTCAAAGTCATCTTTAGAAAAATCACGAATGCGACTGACAGATGCCCCGTCAATTTCGGTTGGTGGGTTTTGAGAATATGATGCTGCTAGCGATTTGATCTGTGCCGCACCGTCAGCACCCTCCATGACCATCGCTTTCCCCATCTCTAAATGATAACCGAACTCGCGGTAAAGGTCATCCATCAGCGCGGCCAGGCTTTTGCCCTCGCTCTTGGCGTAGGCAGCAAGCTCAGCAAACATAACCGCAGCACCGTTTCCATCTTTGTCACGGATGGTATCGGTTCCCAAGTAGCCGTAACTTTCCTCGCCACCAAAGATGAAAAAACGTGAATATTCGAGGCGTATGTCACGGCTTTGCTCAGATGTGAGCTTACGGTAATCGCCTTTTTTGTCAGCTGGAATAGCATCCTCATATTTTTGTAGCTTGTCGGCAATATACTTGAACCCAGTCAGCGTGTCCACGATACCAACACCATACTTTTCAGCAATAGCACGCTGAAGCTCAGTCGTGACAAATGTTTTGATTAACACCGCACGGCTGCGGTTTGAGTCGTTGATGACACCTTGCTCAAAAAGTGTTTTAGTTCGATACCATGCCATTAGCGAACCTATCTGATTACCCGTAAGCAGCTGCATCTTGCCCTCGTCATTTCTTACCGCCACCCCCATTCGATCACAGTCGGGGTCGGTGCCAATGACGATTTCCGCTCCCTCTTTTTCCGCCAGTTCAATGCCCATAGCTAGCGCAGGTGCATTTTCTGGGTTTGGAGAATCAACCGTTGGAAACCGCCCATCCTGCACATCCTGCTCTGGAACCGTAAACACCTCAAAGCCGAGATCCGTGAGCAGGGGCACGATGCAATGACCTCCGGTTCCGTGCAAGTTCGTGAAAACCACCTTGGTGCCGCCGCCTTCTAATAAATCTGGCCTGAGCAGCAGCATCTTGGCATCCGTTTCATAAATGCGGTCCATGTCTGTGCCGAGCACATGAAGATTGCCTTGGTCGGCCACAGGATCGTATTCCTCACTCACCAGTGCGTTCACCTCAGTGATCACGCCTGTGGCGTTTGGCTCTACAAGCTGCGCACCTTGATTGAAGTATGCTTTGAAGCCATTGTCATGCGCTGGGTTATGGCTAGCTGTGAGAACAACGCCAGCATCGGCATTGAGCGCCCGGATGGCGTAGGAAATTTCTGGAGTGGCACGTGGGCCATCAAACAAATACACGTCGCAGCCGAGATCGTTGCAAATTTTTGCGCAAAACTCAGCGAAATCTCGTGAAAAGTGACGGGTGTCGTGGCCGAGCACAAACGCCGGTTTCCTATCTTCTCCTTGCTCAGCAAGATAGCCCTTCAGGTAGATAATCATACCGCGGATTGCACGGCTGACATTGTAAAAATTCATTGATGCCGTTCCCACACATGGATGCTCGGGTCGCCCGTTGGGTCCTCCTACCCCTCGCTCGGCTGACGTAATCACACGCCCAATCGTCCTGCCTCTGAGCCCACCGGTTCCAAATGCGAGGGTCTTAAAAAAACGATCGTTCAGTTCTTTCCACTCAGCATTTTGAACCAATTCATCGATTGCAGCCGCCGCCACTGGACTGCTCGTGCCATCAAGTAAGGCAAGTATGTTGTCACGCGACGATTCAAGCAGGTGATCCGCCGCAACCGCTTCGTTCAAGGAGGAAGATAAATCAGACATTTCGGCTGGATGGTTATTGGTCATTGGCCAATAGTCAATAGCCATCAGCCCCATGACAAAATCACTCGCACACGCTATCCATCAGCGAAGTCACCTACTCAATGACCACACCAATGCATTGCGGCTCGTCGACGCTGCGGGTGATGGTCTGCCGGGTTTGTTCCTCGACACCTTCGCGGACAGGTGGCTGGTCTCCACGCGCACTAATTACCTCGATCGCGAAGTCAAATCATGGCTCATCAAGCAAGAAAAATCCTGCTACTGGAAACAGCTCGATCAGCACGAAAAAGAATCCCCTAGCCACATCGCGGGCCCAATGCAGAACGAGGCATTCATTGCGCGCGAGAATGGCGTGAACTACCGCATCAATTTTCAAGCAGGCTACTCGCAAGGCATTTTTCTTGACCAGCGACTGAACCGACAACGAGTCCGTGAGTTTTCTGCCGCAGGAAAGACCGTGCTCAACACCTTCGCCTATACCGGTGCTTTTTCCGTCTGTGCTGCACTTGGCGGTGCAACCACTACCACGCTCGATCTTTCCCAAGTTTACCTCGACTGGGCACGCGATAATTTTTCCGCGAACAATCTCGATTCAGCCGCCCACTACTTCTGCAAAGGAGACACCTTTCACTGGCTCAAACGCTTCGCACGTCAGGGAAGGAAATTCGATGGTATCATCCTCGATCCACCTACCTTCTCACGTGACGACAAGGGTAAGGTCTTCCGGGTGGAAAAAGACTACGCCCACCTTGTGACTCTCGCCCACGCCTGTCTCGAACCAGATGGCTGGATCCTCTGCTGCACGAATTGCCGCAAACTCGACCCTCACGATTTTGCATGTGCTGTTCATCAGGGTGCAACCGGACAAAACATCACCACCCTTAAAATGCCGGGGGAATACACGGGGGAGGATTATCTGAAGTCGGTTTGGGTCAGCAATCGGTGAAAGAAGAACCCATACGCGTGGTATTTTATGAGTAACTATGCGCATTTTCCTGTTATTGCTGACTCTGTTGAGCTCGCTTCCTATCTCGGCTGCTAATACCCTGCCGACCCACCCACGTATCCTATTTCCAAAAACAGAGGAAGCAGCGGTGAAGAAACGTATTCAATCGGACCCACTCGCTGCAGACATCTATAAGGAACTCATCAGGCGTGCTGATCTCGCAATTGATTTCCCTGTCTGTCGACATCACATTCCAGATGGTAAACGCCTCCTACGCGAAAGCCGTCACGCGCTGGGCGTCATTCTACACACATCCATGGCTTGGAGACTCAGTGGTGAAAAAAAATATTTCGACCGATCAGTTAGGGAACTCGATGCCGCATGTGCATTAAAGGATTGGAATACCTCACATTTTCTCGACACCGGTGAGATGTCGACGGCTGTAGCAATTGGCTACGACTGGCTATATCACAAGCTTACCGAGGAGCAGCGTGATCACTACAGTAATGCATTGCGGATAAAGGGCCTGAATCCCGCACGCTCAAGCTACACTGACAAGAAAAAAGCGTGGTGGACAGATGGCAGAAACAACTGGGCACAAGTCTGCGCCACAGGATTGCTATTCGCAGAACGTGCCTTAGAAAAAAAAGGTGATCCCCTTCACCCAGCGCGTGCTGGTGCGCTAGCGACACTCAAAAAATGCCACAAGTTTTACATTCCTAGCGGCGCCTATCCAGAGGGGCCAAGCTACTGGCATTACGGGTCGAATTTCCACGTGCTAGGGCTGGCACTGCTCCGATCCGACTCAACAAAACCCAGCCTTCCCATCCCGCCAGAATTCAAAACCTCTCCACTTTTCATCGAACACCTTACCGGCCCCACGGGTTACGTGTTTAATTTTGCTGATGCCAACCCGACGAGGAGTCGTGTCACAGCCGCACAATCGTGGATGGCTAGAGAATTTAACCATCCGGCCACATGCTATTACCTGCGCACCAAACTCAAAAAAGACATCTCGGGAAATCCCGGCTACAAATATGGAGGCAGTGACCGGTTATTTCCACTTCACTTGTTGTGGTTGCCTCGAACACCTGAAAAAGAAGTTCCACCATTACCACTCGACTCTGAATGGCTAGGCAGCCAACCCATCGCGACATTCCGAACTGATTGGAGCGACAAAAATGCTCTCTATTTTGCCATCAAAGGTGGTTATCCAGGTGCGAGTCACGGACAAATGGATGTGGGCACGTTTGTTCTGGAATCCGACGGCATTCGCTGGGCGCATGACCTCGGCGCAGATAATTACAATATGCCAGGATACTTTGGGGATAAACGTTGGAATTATTACCGCCTCACTAACAGAAGCCATAATACACTCATGATTGGCGATAGGCTGCAAAACCCCAATGCTGCTCCATGTCCAATAACTTATTTTAGCAGTGAAAAGGATCAAGGCACCACCGGCTTTGACCTAACATCCGCTTACCAAGGGCAAGCAGAAAAAGTGATCCGCGACTGCCTCTTTGATCGAAAAAATCACAGCGTCACGGTAACCGATACCATCATCAAACCAATAGACTCCGTAAGATGGGCAATCGTTACCTCAGCAGAAATCCAGATCGTTGGGAAAACGGCAATTCTCAAACAATCTGGCAAACAACTTCGACTTACTCGTATCGATGAACACGGAGGCAACTGGACTGTGCTCGACGCCAAACCATCGCAAGACATCGAAAACCAGAACAAAGGGAAACGCATCCTCGCATTCACCGTGCCAGCGAGCAAGCAGCTCAACCTGAGTGTCATGTTCGATCGTCCATAAGTTCACTTTTGAATGCACTACTCATTTCGTTGTGCTAGCATATCTCTATGGACGACTACAACCGCCGACAGTTCATCCGCACTTCCTTGCCAGGTTTTTTGGGCTTAGGGATGGCACTTCCCGCTATCACAGCACTCGCGACACGTGCAAACGCGTGTCATGGCCGGATCCCCTCCGACGGAAAAATTAACTGGGATGCTTTCCTAACAGAAGTTGAAAAAGAAGCCGCCAAACAGCACCTCGATAACTGGAGTGAAAAGGCGTATGTAAAAAAAGCCGCCGCTCTGATGGCGCAACTGAATCTTCAAGACCCAGCACTTGCTGAAGCGTTTGAAAACACAAAAAACGGATTAGGAAACAACCGTGTCGATTTCTACAAACTCGAGAAACAACGTGTCTTCGAAGTCTGCATGCTCCAGTTCGAACAAGGTGAGCAGATTAAGCACCACGACCACCCCGGCATGACTGGCGTCATCCTCTGTGCCACCGGCAAGACCGACGTCTGGAACTATGATTTGTTAGGAAAGCGCAATGATAGCAAAAACGTGTTACTCAAAGAAACCTCCCACGCCCTACTCACCAAAGGCAAGGTCTCAACGCTCACATCCAAGGAGCGCAATATCCACCGGCTGAAAGCACAAAACCTAACCCAGCTAATTGATATTTTTGCACCACCCTATAACAAAGAGCGCGCTCGTAATAGCAGCTGGTTCAATGTCGATCCAGAGCCATTTCAAGGCTACAATAAAATTTACGAGGCAACCAAACGCTAACTCACTACCAACATGTCACTCACAGGAAAAATCATTCTTGTAACCGGCGCCTCATCAGGCATCGGCCTCGCCACCTCCAAGAGGCTACTTAAAAAAGGCGCCAAAGTTCTCGGTTTATGCCGTAACACATCTGAATTGATCAACGGCGTCAAACCAATCCAGTGCGACCTTGCCGACGCGGACGCTATCAACACTGTATTCACCGATATTCTCAAACTCGATGCCATCATCAACAATGCCGGATTTGCATTACTATCTCGAATTTCCGATGGCAGCCCCGCGGATTGGGAGGCAATGTGGCGCGTGAACGTACAAGCACTCACAATTTGCTGCCAAAAAGCACTTCCACTACTTCCTGAAAATGCCGGACAGATCATCAACATCTCTAGCATGAGTGGCCACAGAGTACCTCCATCCGGTGGATTCTACGCGCCCACCAAGTTTGCAGTTCGCGCCGTGACTGATGCCCTGCGCTCAGAACTCCGAGCAGATGGGAAAAAAACTCGGGTCGCCTCAGTTTCCCCCGGGTTTGTTGATACCCCCTTACTCAACAACTATTTCAAAGGCCGAGAAAATCACTTGGAAAAAACTAAGGCTTCAATGCAGATGCTCACACCCGATGATGTCGCAGATTCTATCATGCATATCCTAGAGACTCCTCTGCATGTCGAAATCACAGATATTCAAATGCGTAGTGCTGATCAAATTGGTTAGGAGTTCATGCGCGTGGGTATGTAATGGGCATTATGCATATCAACAAATGCTTCTTAAGATTAATACGTCGGGCACACAGATTATGGAAATCCTCAACGATCTCACAATAACTTAACTGTCACCTTTGGCGCATTGCCCAACAGACTCACTGATGCACTACTGCAGGGTCTATTCCTAAAGCCCTCTTGGGTGACGAACGTAATAACCATTTACGCCACGCCGTTGAGGTTTCCATCTTGGCCCAGTTGATCGCCAAGATCCGCCCGTATCAAATCGAAGTCCGGCAATAACAAGAAATACATGCCCTTTGCGCACATATATAGTAACCCATTTACCATATCCTTTTTTACCATAATCAAAAAAGTTCTGTGAGACCAGAGGACGGTCGAGTTTACCACCTGCATGGAGAACAAATGAAGTAGCACCTGAGCAATCGTAACCACGATCATAAAAACTGCGGTGGCCGCCACCATAAATATAGGGCTTTTCAGTGAGTGCATTTGCTGCCGCAATCATGCGCTTAACCCGACGTGGAGCACGTGGTGGTGCCGTCGCTTTACCGTTAGGTGCAATATAAGCAGTATTTCCATAATCAAAGCGATGGGTGAGATACCTCTCACTAGCTCGCATTTGTGATGAACACGAACTCAATGATACGAGCGCAAAGCTAGCAGTAAATAATGTGAGAATAATAGCTGTTAATTGCACATAACTATTTAACCATACTTAACCAATCCAATCAATCTGCAAAAATATATCTTCATCCGCGGGAATCTTACCTGTAGCCTGCGGTATGATCCTAACTCGATTATTCCTTTTATTATTTTGTTTTTCCATCTCATCCATCGCGCGAGATGCCACAGATAAACCCAACGTAGTGCTCATCTACCTAGACGACAGTGGGTTTGGCGATTACTCACATCACGGCAACCCCGTGATCGAAACCCCTAATATTTCACGCATTGCGAGTGAAGGGGTAACCTTTACTCAGTTTTACGTAACCTCACCAGCATGTAGCGCATCACGCTACTCACTTCTCACCGGACGCTATCCCATGCACTCAGGATTCGGGACTTGGGTGATCGGACCGAGCGCCAAACCTCATTTAAAAAAATCAGAAACCACCGTCGCGGATGCCTTAAAAAATCATGATTATGCTACAGGCATATTTGGTAAGTGGCATATGGGAAATCCTAACAAGTCCAACAAGATGACTCCCGAGAGCTTGCCGTTAGCTCATGGATTTGATAGCTGGCTCGGTACCAACGTCTCGCACGACTACGCTAATTCCAAACTACTCAAATCCGACCCTATGGGTACTAACCCAATCCCCGGATACTCAGAAATAGCAAACAACCTACCATCCGATAGAGTCGCCTCCACATCACTAACTGGTCGCTATACCATGGCTGCTGTCGACTTCATCAAAGAAAACAAAGACAAGCCATTCTTTGCTTACATCGCGCACAACCAGCCACACCTAGGACTCTATGTCAGTGATAAGTTCAAGGGGAAATCTCGCCGAGGTTTGTTAGGCGACGTCATGGCAGAAGTAGACGACTCGGTTGGGCAGATCTTAAAAACACTCACAGAATGTAATATCGAAAAAAACACATTAGTCATCTTTTCATCAGATAATGGTCCTTGGGTCAGGTTTCGAAACACCAAACAATCAAAGTTTGGTCATATACACCCCAAGTATGGGGAAGCCCGTATGCATGTTGGCTATGCCCTTCCCTTTCGCGATGGCAAAGGTTCATGTTGGGAGGGTGGCCATCGGGTCCCAGGGATTTTCTACTGGCCTGATTACATTACTCCAAAACGTGAACTTACCCCTGTCAGCACCCTAGATGTATTGCCCACCGTGCTTGCAATCACCGGCGCTCAACACCCAAATACTGGCGTGTTGGATGGTAGAGACATCCGGGCACTCATCGTCCCAAACTCCTCTGCGCCCAAACTCAGTGAATTCGAATTTTATTACAGCCATTCAAAAAACAATATTATAGGTATCCGCAACGGCCCATGGAAGTTGATGGTTGCCATCCCATCTCAAACCGGCAGCAACCACGGCTTTCATGCGAGCCTAGAGAAACCACTGCTTTTCAATGTCGAGCATGATATTAGTGAACGTATCGATCGCGCAGCAGAGCGCCCTAAACTCGTAAAAAAACTGTTAGGTATGCTTCTAATGAAACGCAGCAAATAGTATCATGTCTCATAAACGTTCAAGTCTTGTTCTATGTCATAGCTCAGCCAGTCAGTCTTATCGTTGCCATACTCCTACTTTCTCATTTTGAGCCTTCTTCTCGAGGCGTTTTAATCTGCGCTCAAAGTCGAACCTGTCACAATCACGCGGCATCTTCACTTTTGCATCACCCCAGAAAGGTTCATTCCACGAGGCATGATATCCGTAAACTCGGGCCAAACCTGCCTTCACTAGCGCCTCGTCTAGGCGCTCGCCATCTGCATTCACGATTAAAGCATAATACCTGATTTTTTCTCCCGCTCCACGCGCTTTTTCTTTCCGAGTGTAAACAGTAAATTTTTTCTCCAAGAATTTCTTTGTAAACTTTTTTGCCTTCTCACCCCACAACACAACATCATTTTGTGGAATATTAAATTGCTTAGCCTGTGTAACTAGCCGCTCGAGAAACCGTTTGTCAGTTTCCGCACAGTCCACCCCATATAGACGAAATATATAGGTGCTCTTTCGGTCGGTCTTCACCCAAAAGCTGTCACCATCAAAATATTTCTCTGCTAGTAATTCGCATTCATATGCCTCCCACTTCTTGGCAACCGCTGAGCTTGCCATATAAGTTAAAGAGATCAACACACAGAATAACTTGTATATCATACTAGTATGTTAACTCACCGCAGAGCCTATGTCCACCAACTACCTGTTCCACCTGCGCACGGGTGTACGAGTAAATGGTAACTCCAGTTGCTGCCATTGCGGTCGTCGATTAGGCTGGTATTGTTGGCCGCGCAGTAGACAAACAGCGCGCTGAGTTCTTGATTTGAGAGACTCCATGAGGCATCCAGAAACGTAGATTAGTTTATTCATATGAACAGTGTTCAAAATTACTGTTCACGCGTCAAGGCTACATGTCAAAAAATGCTGATTTTTTCTCCAGATAATCTCGGAGATGCCTAATGGTTGACCCCTTCAGAGCCAGATGTCTGGTTGCAAGAACACCTCGTTGCATCCTCCCTACCCATCAGACGTTCGCATAGAGATACCCACTCTACTTATGCCTACGATACCTACTTCAATTCGAGATCACCACCATCTTTAGGGGCACGGACAATGCGATCAACAGTATGCTTGGTGACAAGGTTCCCTTTGACTGAGCGCCCTTTGAGCGCCAGCTCACCGAAGCCAAACAATCTAGACAAACTGCGTAATCGAGGTGCTGGTTTGAGATGAACCAACACTGCATTCTCAGCACTCTCCTCCTCAGAATCGTGCACCGCAAAGTAGATTACACGTGATCCTTTCGTCCCCTTGGTCAGATCGTATTCCTTGTCACGAGTGACTCCACCTACCTTGAAACGCTTGGCGTAAACCGCACCCTGACGGCCGTCGCGGTAGATCATCGAGTAAACCTTTTCATCGTCCTTACGGAAAACGGCGATGTGCTGGACACGCTTACCGACGAATGCCTTGTCTGCTACTTTAGTCACCCGCATCACACCCTCACCGTCGAAGGCGATGATGTCGTCCATCTTCGAGCACTTCTCGACGCTCTCATCCTTCTTCAACCCCCAACCGGCGAATCCGTCCTTGCTGTTGACGTAGAGGGTTTCGGTCGCAGCAACTACCTGGGTGCGGTCGACCACATCAAAGGTGCTGATCTCGGTACGGCGTTCGCGGCCTTTGCCGTATTTCTTGATCAGGTTTTTAAAGTAGGCAACTGCATAGCGCGTAAGCTGCTTGAGGTTTTTCTCCACCTCGGCTATCTCGTCTTCTAAGTTGTTGATCAGTTCGTCCGCTTTAAAGCTGTCGAACTTGGAAATCCGCTTGATTTTAATTTCTGTGAGCCGGACGATATCCTCCTCGGTAACCTCGCGCTTAAGTAATTTCTTGAATGGTTTGAGACCTTTGTCGATCGCCTCGATCACCGCTTCCCATGTTTCGCACTCCTCGATGTCGCGGTAGATGCGGTTCTCGATGAAAATTTTCTCAAGTGACGAGAAATGCCATTTTTCGTTGAGCTCACCGAGTTTGATTTCCAGCTCCAGCTTCAGCAGCTCCTTGGTCTGGTTCGCCGAGTGCTTAAGCATCTCAGTCACCCCCATAAAATGGGGTTTACCATCGTGAATGACGCAGGCGTTGGGTGAAATGGACACTTCACAGTCAGTGAATGCGTAGAGGGAATCACGCGCCACCTCAGGGTCGGCTCCCGCCGGCAGATGCACCAGAATATCGGCTTGGGCAGCGGTGTTATCGACCACTTTAGAAATCTTGATTTTGCCCTTCTCGTTGGCGGCTACAATGTTGTCCATCAGGCTACCGGTGGTGACACCAAACGGCACCTGGGTAATGCGAAGGATACGCTTTTTCTCGATCTTGATCTCGGAGCGAACTCGGAGACGACCGCCACGAAGGCCATCGTTGTAGTTGCTGCCGTCCATAATACCTCCTGTAGGAAAGTCGGGCAGCAGTTCGAATGGCTGCTTGCGTAAAGCGCAGATACAGGCTTCTAACAACTCAATAAAATTGTGCGGCAGCATCTTGCAGGCGAGACCAACGGCGATGCCTTCCACACCCTGCGCGAGCAGTAACGGGAACTTGAGCGGCAGGGTGATCGGCTCCTTGTTCCGACCATCATAACTGCGTGACCACTCAGTGGTTTTCGGGTTAAACGCCACCTCAAGCGCGAATGGTGTTAGACGCGCCTCGATGTATCTCGGTGCCGCCGCCTTGTCGCCCGTAAGCACATTCCCCCAGTTTCCCTGAGTATCAATGAGCAGTTCCTTCTGCCCCAGCTGCACCATGGCATCACCAATGGATGTGTCACCGTGCGGGTGGTATTTCATCGTGTTGCCCACAACGTTTGCCACCTTATTGTAGCGACCGTCCTCCAACTCGCGCATTGAATGCAATATCCGGCGTTGCACCGGCTTCAATCCGTCCCCTAAATGTGGAACAGCACGCTCCATGATGACGTAGCTGGCGTAATCCAGAAAGTAATCCGAATACATGTCACCCAAGCTCTGGTGCTCAGCTGGTTCTTCTGAATCTGTAAAATCGAGTTCGTCCATGGGGTGAAATCAAAGGGGAAAATGTATTGCCTGCAGGCGACACGTTTATTTAAGCAATCCTAAACACCGATGCAAGAGTGGATTTTACTGAGTAGCGCCCACCACAATTTAAAATAGCATTCCCAGCCCGGCTGTGTTTAAAGTTTCACAGGCAGACTTTCTGACTAAAAGCCGAATTTTCGATTCGCTAGATGAAGGATAACCCCACCAGCGCACGTAGAAGATATCGTTAGCCAAAACTGTTATTATGTCTAAAATACACCCTATTCCTTCACTATGAAAAAAACCATCCTCTATTTTTGCCTCCTTCTCCCTGGAGTAGCCGCCTCAGATGAGGTTGTTCCCAATGCCTCGAAGGGCGTGGCGAACTCCTCCACCTGGATCATGGATCTTGCACCCGCAAATAATGCCGGAGCAAATAAGAAACCCGCACCCAAGGCAGAGGGTGTTTCGATCAAACACATCCCAGCCGATAAAAAAGTCGCCGTTTCTCTCGGAGGTAAACTCTTCACCGAGTACCGCTACGGCAATCCGACGAAACCCATCCTCTACCCTGTCATCGGACCACATGGCATCCCCATGACCCGCAACTTCCCGATGAAAAAAGGCGTGGCAGGTGAAGAAGATGATCACCCGCACCACCAGTCGCTCTACTACGTGCACATCCTCAACGGCCACGATTTCTGGCACGGAAGAGGAGGCGTTCGCGTTCGTAACGACAAAATCGTCAAAGCCAAAATGGTTGGAGATGAAGCAGTCATGGTAAGCCAGAACTCGTGGATGAAAGACAAAACCGTCGTCTGCACGGATACGACCGAGCTGCGATTCGGCGAGACTGGCAGTGCTCGCTACATTGATTTCAAAATCACCATGCATGCTTCTAACGGGCCGCTTACGTTTAACGAAACCAAGGAAGGCACCATGGCGATCCGCACCCACCCGGCACTGCGTTTGAAAGGCGACGTCGCCAAAGGCTCCGCAATCAACAGCGAGGGAATCAAAGGAAAAGCCATCTGGTCGAAACCCGCGAAGTGGGTGAACTACTGGGGGCCGATCGATGGAAACACCGTCGGCATCGCCATCTTTGACCACCCGAAGAATCCGCGCCACCCGACCACGTGGCACGCCCGCGACTACGGATTGATCACCGCGAACCCATTCGGTGGCAAGGCATTCAAAAGTAAGCACGGCGCCATGAAGGTTGACAAAGGATCCAGCATTACCTTTAGCTACCGCTTCCTGTTCCACGACGGCAGCCATAAGGATGCCGGAATTCCGAAGCAGTACCAGCAGTGGACACAACAATAATTTTTCTGTGATGAGTATACAAAATCGACACGAACGCCGCCATCTCGGCAGAAAGATCGAGGGAATGGCAGCATGCCTGCTCCCCTTTGAGGAAAACGGTGACATCGCCGAACAGGCATTCCGTGATGCCGTCGTGCGCAGCGAAGCCGCCGGGCTGACCTGTGCCGTTAACATGGACACCGGCTATGCGAACTACCTGACCGACCATGAACGACTCGAGGTGCTGCGATGGACCCGCGAGGCCTTAGGCGATGGACCACGATTTGTCGGTGGTGTCTTCGTGGAGGGTCTGGAGGGTGATCTGGTTGATCTCTACAAACGTGGCGCGGATCAAGTCGCGGCTGCTGGAGGCACACCGATCCTTTTCCAAACAACTCGCTTCCACGACTGGGAAGCGGAACAAATCGTCGATCTCTACGCTGATGTCTGCTCAGGTTACGATGCCGTGCTGGGCTTTGAACTCGGGCGCATGTTCGCTCCGAACGGAATGATCTACTCGGATGATGTTGTGCGCGGCTTGATGGGCATCCCACAACTCAAGGGCATGAAGCACTCGTCTCTGAGCCGTGGTAAAGAGCTGGAGCGATTGGCACTGCGTGATGAACTGCGACCCGACTTCAAGATCTACACCGGCAATGACCTCGGGATCGATATGATTGAGTATGGCTCGGATTACTTGTTAGGATTGGCGGCATTCTGCCCGGAAAAATTTGCCGAACGTGACCGCATGTGGGCCGATGGAGATGAAGGGTATTTTGAACTTAACGACGCCTTGCAATACCTCGGTAACGTCGCATTCCGCGATGCCGTGCCAGCCTATAAACATAGCTGTGCGGTATTTCAAAACTTACTGGGCCGCATCCCGAGCAGCGAACCGCATAGCCAATGCCCAAGGCGGCCTGAGTGGGAACGCGAAATCATGGCCGACTGCGCGAAGCGCCTTGGATACTCGATCTAACAAATATTTTTCAACCTGATGAGTTACCCCGAGCTGGCACTGCACACCTTTACCACCCGTCCGTGGTCGATGGAGCAGTGTATCGAAGAATACGCTCGCCGTGGCATCGGGGGGATTTCCGTCTGGCGGGAAACTATCGAAGGGCTGAATCTGAAGAAGGTCAAAAAGCAGATCGACGACGCCGGGCTGAAACCCGTCGCGCACGTACGCGGTGGATTCTTTACCGGGAAAACCCAAGCCGACCGGGATGCTGGACGTGAGAAAAACCGCGAATGTGTGCGTGAGGCAGAAGCACTCGGGTTACCACAGATTGTTCTCGTCTGCGGTGCCACCCCAGGACAATCACCCGTCGAAAATCATGCCCAGATCCGCGACGGCATTGCCGAGATGGCTGGCTGGGCAGCCGATGCCGGCATCAAGCTGGCCATTGAACCACTGCACCCGATCTACGCCGGTGATCGCTCCGCCATCTGCACCATGAAAACCGCCAACGACCTGTGCAAAGACATCGGCGCGCCTAACCTCGGCGTGGCACTGGATGTCTACCACGTCTGGTGGGATCTGGAGCTGGAAAAGGAAACCAAGCGCTGCGCCGAGAACGGCTGGTTGCTTGGCTATCACATCTGCGACTTTAAACCGGATCAAGATGACGTTTTGTTAGACCGAGGCGTCATGGGCGAAGGCTGCGCTCCACTCGAGCAAATCCATCAGCTTGTCAAAAACACTGGGTTCTCCGGCACCACCGAAATCGAAATCTTCTCACAGAAATGGTGGAACAAGGACCAGGGGGAATTCCTCGACTACATCCTCAAGCAATACGACGCGATCTACCGCGATTAACATCTAACACACTAAACAGCCCGCAATTGATCGCGGTGGTCAAAATGTGGCTGCTGCATCCTGTAGCAGCGTGTGTCTATGGCTTTTGATCTGCCGTAGCTTCACGCGAGAGAGGCTCTAACCGCAGACAGGCCGCTTTGGCCACAACTTACAATTACACCCTTCTGAACAGCCCCAGCGGGGCGATAGCTGGTAGCGCGGGGTGAAACCCCGGGGATTTCATGGCAAGCATCATCAAGCCCCGGAGGGGCGACAGCATTTCCCGGATGACTTCCATGCTACCGCACCTTTGGTGCTCGACACACCGATACAAACCCATTCCCGGGGTTCCGCTACACTCCACCCCGCGCTAACAGCTACCATCCCTCCGGGATTTCCCCGCCGCCTACCGTCACAAAATAGCCTAGATTGATTTTGACTCGGTATCTCCAAACACTACAACAATGACATGAAAAAAATAGGAATCATTATGAACGGCGTCACTGGACGCATGGGAACGAATCAGCACCTCATCCGCTCCATCCTAGCCATCCGCGATCAAGGTGGAGTCGAGCTGGCAGACGGAAGCAAAATTATCCCCGACCCCATCTTGACCGGAAGAAACGAAGAGAAGCTCAAGGCACTGGCAGAGGAACATGGCCTGCGACGCTGGTCGACAGACCTCGATGCCGCACTCGCCGATGACTACAACGAGATATTTTTTGATGCATCCGGCACTCCTTACCGGGTCGGTTTCCTCGAAAAAGCCATCGCCGCCGGCAAGCACATCTACTGCGAGAAACCGATTGCAACATCCTACGCCGACTCCCTCAAGGTCGCCGAACTTGCAGAAGCGGCGGGCGTGAAAAACGGCACCGTGCAGGACAAGCTGTGGCTGCCAGGAATTGTGGCATTCCAGAAGCTCAAGGACGACGGGTTCTTTGGTGACATCCTCTCCGTCCGCGGCGAATTCGGTTACTGGGTGTTCACTGGCCATGACGAAAACCAACCTGCCCAGCGCCCCAGCTGGAACTACCGCAAGGAAGACGGCGGCGGCATGATCATCGATATGCACTGCCACTGGCGCTACGTCATCGATAACCTGTTTGGCAAGGTGACTGAGGTATTTACTCACGCCACGACCCACCTCGACGAACGTATCGACGAAAACGGTCAGGCATACCCATGCACCGCAGATGATTCCGCTTACGCACTTTTTAAAACCGACACCGGTGTCATTTGCCAGTTCAACTCGTCGTGGGATGTTCGCGTGCGCCGCGACGACCTGCTCACCATGCAGGTCGACGGCACCAAAGGCAGTGCCATTGTCGGCCTGCGCAAGTGCTGGGCACAAAGCGCCGCAAACACCCCGCGCCCCGTGTGGAATCCTGACGTCGACAGCCCGATTGATTACTACGCCAACTGGGAGGTGATCGACCCCGGCGAATGTGACAATGCATTCAAAATTCAGTGGGAACTCTACCTCAAACATGTCGCCTCGGGCGAAGCATTCCCATGGACCCTGCGCGAAGGCGCCAAGGGTGTACAGCTTGCAGAGCTTAGTTTACAGTCGCATGGCGAAGGTAAATGGATCACTGTCGACTAATCATGCGCTACGCCATCTGCAACGAAACCTACGGAGACGTTGAGCTCCAGGAGTCCGCCTGCCTCGCCGCCGCCCACGGATACACCGGACTGGAAATCGCGCCCTTCACGCTGTCGGATGACATTACATCCATTTCAGAGTCCCAAGCAAAAGATCTCGGCAACCAAGTGCGCGATCAAGGTCTGGACGTTGTTGGCCTGCACTGGCTGCTGGCTAAAACCGAGGGCTTTCACCTGACTCACCCCGATGATGCCATCCGCACCGCTACCCTAGATTACACCCGACGTCTCGCCGACCTTTGCCATCAACTCGGAGGCAACATCATGGTCTGGGGAAGCCCACAACAACGATCGCTGGAAGATGGCTGGAACTACGATGACGCGTTCCAGCGCGCCACCGACCTCCTACGTGCTGCCGCCGATCACTGTGGGGAGCTCGGTATTACCATCGCTATGGAGCCTCTTGGCCAGGTAGAAACGAATTTTCTAACAAGTGCAGCGGAAACGATCCGCCTGTGCGAAGCGGTCGATCACCCGAGCTGCCGCCTCCACCTCGATGTGAAGGCGATGAGCTACGAGGAGGAGGAAATTGGCGACGTCATCCGCGCCAGCAAAGACTGGACGGCGCATTTCCATGCCAACGATCCGAACCTCTACGGCCCTGGCATGGGCGACATTTCTTACGATGATATTGTTGCCGCGCTGCGAGAAACCTCCTACAACGGCTGGGTCAGCGTCGAAGTTTTTAAATACGATCCATCCCCCGAAGTCATCGCAACCACATCCCGTGAGAACCTTCGCCGCTTTTTCGGAGAATAAAAAATACCCCCAATCTAAAACTCCCAATCCACATAAATCATGAATCAACACGACCGTGAGCTCGCCGTCATCGAATCTGTCGCTGACGCCCCCGCACTGAAAAAATTCTTCGCCTACGCAAAACTTTCCGGCCCCGGCTGGCTGCAAGGTGCCATCACCTTGGGTGGTGGCTCGCTCGCAGGTGCTCTTTTCCTCGGTAGCACCACCGGTTACGGCGGCATGTGGATTCAACCCATGGCGATGATCTTCGGCGTCATCATGCTCTCCGCGATTTCCTACGTCACACTTTCTACAGGGAACCGACCCTTCCACGCGATCAATCGCCACCTCAGCCCGCTACTCGGGTGGTCGTGGCTCGTTGCCACCATCATGGCAAACCTCGTCTGGACCATGCCGCAATTTGCACTCGCAACCGAAGCGATCCAGCAGAACCTGCTCGGCGGCGCGGAATTCAGTCCAACCTATATCACCATTCCGCTGCTGTTAGTCGGGCTCGGAGTCAACTGGCTCTACGAATCCGGTGGTGGCGGCGCTAAAGCATTCGACCTGATCATCAAAATCATGGTTGGCATCATTGTGCTGTCGTTCTTCGCCGTGATCATCGCCCTGATGCAATCCGGCAATCTCGAAATCGGTAAGATTTTTTCAGGCATGGTCCCAAATCCCTTCATGCTCTTCAGCCCGGCTGACACCTACACCTCACTCATCGAGAGCTCCGCATTCCCTGATTACTGGCGTGAGAGAATCACCGACCAGCAACGCAACGTTGCCTTCGCCGCATTCGGCACCGCCGTCGGTATCAACATGACCTTCCTGCTGCCTTACTCGATCTTGAAAAAACGCTGGGGTAAAAAGCACCGCGGGCTTTCCATCACAGACCTCTCGATCGGTCTGTTCATCCCGTTTTTCCTCGCCACGGCATGTGTCGTGATCGCATCCGCAAGCAGCTTCCACGGTAAAGTCCTGGATAGTGACCTCAAGGACCCGACCGCTTTCCGCGCTGATGTGGCGAAGGGTTTCTACGCTACAGAAAACCCAGATAAACCAAAAGCCACGGAGGCACAGCTCGCTCCCTTCCTCGCCAAGGTGCAGACCAACGATCAGAAGCTCGCCGCCATGCTGCAGAAGCGTGGTGCCGGTGCACTCGCCATGACTCTTGAGCCATTTGCAGGAAAAACCGTGTCGCAGCAAATCTTCGGTATCGGCGTACTCGGCATGGCACTCTCCACCATCATTATTCTCATGCTGATGAACGGCTTGGCATTCCAAGAAGCATTCAGCCGCAAGCCACAAGATGGCGAAACAGAATCACCTACTAACGACAACAAGAAGCTCTACTTCTTCGGCTGCACACTCTCCGGGCTTTCCGGTTGCATGTTCCCGCTGCTCTGGGCAGGTGAATCCAAGGCCGCGCTCGCTGTACCTACCTCTGTCATCGGTGGCAGCCTGATCCCGATCGCCTACTTCACCTTCCTGCTGATGATGAACTCGAAAAAAATACTCGGTGAGCATCGGCCCAAGGGAAGATCACGCATCATCTGGAATACCCTCATGGTGATCGCCACCACCGTTGCATCCGCCGGTTCCGTCTGGGTTCTCCTAGGAAAAACAAAAGCACCCGGCTGGCAAGGTGACTTCGCATGGGGCGGACTCGCATTCCTCGCCCTCCTGTTCGTGGTCGGCACGATCTCATTCTTCAATAACGAGCGACGCGCGTGATCTAGTATTCTTCATGCCAAGATTTTTCATCACACTCATACCGGCACTGCTCGCTTCGACGCTTCTCAACGCAGCAGAATTTAAAGTCGCGGACTACGGCGCAGTCGGTGACGGCCAGACCGATGACGCTCCGGCGGTGCGCAAGGCGCTGGCGGCGGCGATCAAGGCTGGACCAAGATCGAAGGTGGTTTTTGAGAAGAAGAGCTATCGTTTCGCCCGCCAACCGGGCGATGCCATCCTCGCCCTCGACGGCGCCACGGGCATCACCATCGAGGGCAACGGTGCGGAAATCATCGGCAATCCGTGGAATCCGTTTCTCGGCATCGTCGATTGCAAGGATATCATCATGCGCGGCTTTGTGCTCGACTGTGATCCAGTGAGCTTCACGCAGGGGGACATCATCGAGGTTTCGCCAGGGGAAGGCTCCTTCTTGTGGAAAATCCACGAGGGCTACGCCAACCCGGTCGAACTTGAGGAACAGCTCAAGAAGAAGGCATGGCAACGGGTCGGATTCACGCTCGAAGCGGAGGCACGCCGAATCAAGCCGGGACAGGTCGACTTCATCGAGAACATCACCGAGGTGGATCGGGCCGGTCGTCTACTGCGCATCGATCTGGAGGCGGAGGACTTCACCCATATCGCCGCGGGTGACCGCTTTGTCTTCGGCCTCCACCATGGCGGGCACGGGGCGCTGATCAATGTGGAGCGCAGCACCGACATCCGGCTCGAGGATTACACCATCCACGGCGGTAAGTTCGGGATGAACCACACCTTCCTCGACAACCACGGGCGAGTCCATGTGAAGGGAGCAAGGATTGCCTTCCGACCGGGATCCAAGCACCTGATCACCAGCATCAAGGACGGTTTCCACGTGAAGCACAACCGCATCGGGCCCATCATCGAGGACTGCACTCTCGAGGGAATGATGGACGACTCGATCAATATCTCCGTGTGTCCCTACTGGGTGAAGAAGGGCCTCGGCGGCAATCGTTATCTGATTGCGGAAGTGCAGTTCTCACCCCGTGTGGGGGACGAGTTGATGGCCTACACGCCGATTCCCGGCATTGTGACACGCAGCTTGAAGATCACGAAAGTGGAGTTTCAGAAGAACCCTAAGGGACGCCGCGGGAAGTGGAACATCATCACCCTCGACCAGCCGATCCCCGGACTCGCCCTGCACCAGGGAGGTCACCTCTTTCCCGGCGGCCGCGACAAGCTGCACTTCACCGGCCTCTACAACCTCGACGCCTCCGGCAAGGACTACATCGTGCGCAACAACCGCTTCCTCTCCCAGCGGCGGTATGCCCTGCTGGCGCGCTGCCGAGGCGGGCTGTTCGAGGGCAACACGGTCGATGGCATCGGCGGCTCCGGCGTGAGGCTCAACAACGAGGTTGGCTCCTTTTACGAGGGCCCCTTCCCCGCTGACACCACCATCCGCAACAACACCTTTCGCAACACCGGGCTGATCCCGATCCAGATCGGCATCAATGGCCGGGGCGCATCGGCGCAGAACATCACCATTGAGAACAACACCTTCAGCGAGTGGCCAGATGCCGCGATGCGCTTGTCCAACCTCCACGGAGGCATCATCCGCGACAACACGATCGAGGCAGGGCGTGGCGAGGGTGCCGGAGCGGTACCCGTCGTGGTGAAAAACAGCAGCGATGTTAGGATCGAGAAAAACACCGTCCGCGACCAACGCCCGCAGCTCACCGCGGCCTTTGATCTCTCCAATGATGTCGATGCCGCCTCTCTGGTGATGACTGGAAACAAAGTGACGTTGAGCCCGGACTTTCCCAAACTCATGCAGACCATCCCGCCAGCCTCGATTCAACCGCGCGGGCAAGCCGCCCGCCCACTGCGCGCGGCGGAAGACACCGGAGCCTACCTCCGTGCAAGCCATGGCAAGACTCCGGGCCATGAGAACGGCCCGATCTGGACCTTGCATCCCTTGTGGAAAAATGGGCTGAAGGGTGATGTGTTGTTGGAGTTGCCAGCGGACTTGACGGGCGCCGAAGGCATCCGCTTCGCCACCCGCAGCGCTACCGGACACGGCGACGGCGTGGTGTTGACCATCGAGTGGAAGCCGGTCAGTGCAGATGACCGCGAATACCGGACTTGCTACAAGGGCACCATCCTCAAGAAAGAATGGACCGCTGCTCATGCGAAGATCAAATCTGGAGATGCCCGCGTGCTGCTGCGTTTCCGCTTCGACTGCGGACCGGCTGACAACACCGGCTACGATAGCGTGCAGATCGCCAACCTCGATGTATTCACCAAGAATGACGGGGTGTTGCGAGTCTCGGATTTTGGTGCTCGCGGCGACGGAGTTCATGATGATGGCCCCGCCATCAGGAAAGCCTTCGATGCGGCCAAGGCGGATGGCATTCCGAGTGCCGTGATCTTTGAGAACAAGACCTACCGACTCGGCGACAATCCGACAGCCTGGCACTACTTCCAGCTGAAGGATCACGAGGATCTGACGATTGAGGGTAAGGGAGCGACCCTGCTGACCTCGAAGGGAAACCTTGCCTTCTACTTCGATGGCGGGCGTGACATCACCGTGCGAGGACTGACCTTGGACGGGGTCAAACCGTATTTCACTCAAGGCGAGGTGATCGTTTTCGATCAAGGTGGATCTTTCGATGTAAAAATCATGGACGGCTACCCCGAGCCACCCGTCGAGGCCTTCCTCACCGCCAACAAGCACCGCGCCCACGGCGGCGGCGGACGACACATGATCGTTTTTGAGAAAGGCGGAAAGGCACGCAACATCCGGATGAGGAGCGATCACCTCTACATTAGCAACATCACCCGCGTTTCGCCCGGCGTGTTCCGCTTTCACGTGAAGGAGGACTACGTGCCGCGCATGAAGGGCATGGCCGTGGGCAACTGGGTCAGCTACGCCTCTAACAAAGCCAACCTGCCGGCCACGGAGAAGGCCACCAAGGACAAGTCGGCAAGCATCTACGCCCAGATCGCCGCCGACCGGGTCGAGAACATCACCATCGAGGAGATCAACATCTTCGGCTCGCTGAATGGCGGGATCCGCGTCTCAGACATGCCGGGAGATGTCACCATCAGGAAGGTTCGCATCATCCGCAAACCCGGCACCCGCAACCTGATCTCGATTCCCTCGGACGCCCTGCACCTGATGAACATCCGCGGACGAATGGTCATGGAGGGCTGCGAGATAGAGGCCGCCGGTGATGACTGCCTGAACCTCGGAGCGCAACGTGACAACCTCATCGCACTGGACGCCTCGAACAAAAAGGTCGTCATTTTACGAAGCACCGACAACCGCTACTACAACTACACGATTCGGAAAGGCGACCGCCTTCAGTTCCTCGACACGGCGACAAAGAAGGTGCTTGGCGTGAGGACGGTCACCGCCAATACGTTCCACCCAAAGAACCGGGCGCACAGGGTGACTCTCGACCAGGAGGTGAAGGGTCTCGTTCCCGGCAAGACACAGGTGATGAACCTCAATCACAACACGGAATCCACCGTGATCCGCAATAACACCGTCACGCCCTACATGCGCAATGCCTTCCTCGCCCGGGCTCAGAACATGGTCATCGAGAGCAACACGCTGGATTGCTCCCGCGGCGGGGTCCATGGTCTGAGTCTCAACTTTGCGTCGGGGCAGGATGGCGCACGACTGCGGAATGTGCAGGTCGCGAAGAACACCTTTCGGTGTCCGGACAACACCGGCCTTATGGCGGTGCGGCCTTACCGGGGCCAGGATGGAACTCCGGACACGCGGGATGTCACGATCACCGGCAACGTCTTCCACGTGGGAAATGCCAAGGCCATCCGCGTTCGGGGAATCAAGGGCCTCAAGCTCCGGGACAACCGCCTCATGCAAAATGGCAAGGCCGTAGAGAAGCCATCTAGCTTTATCGCAATCAGCGATTGTGAGGGGCACAGCGTAAGAAAGTGAATTTGATACGTCGCATTGGGCCCAGAAAATATTGATGCGACACTCGATTGAAAACCAAGCATTTTACATCATTTGAGCAGTCAGTCCAATTCGATGATTCCTCGTTTTACTGCGGCCGTAACAGCCTGAGTCCGATCATTGACTCCGAGTTTGGTGAAGACGCTTTCGATATGATGCTTCACAGTGGAGATCGAAATTCCGAGGTTCGCTACAATTTCCTTGTTGCTATAACCTGAGACAATCTGGGCGAGGACTTCGGCCTCGCGTGGTGAAAGCGCTTCCTGGTCACTGCGCTCCTTGAGTTTCTTTTCGAGCCCTTCGGAATAGTATGGAGCTCCACTTGCGACCGCTCGCACCGCCGTGATGATTTCGTCAATATCAACGCCCTTCGACACGCAACCAAGAGCGCCGGCTTCGGTCGCACGCCACAGGCTCTCCGATGTCTCATAGATCGATAACAGGACGATGCGCGCCTGCGGAAATTCGGTGAGAATTTCGGTAATCGTTTCGGCTCCGTTGAGACCAGGCATCTGGTAATCCATCGTCACGACATCCGGCTGCAGATCGCGGTAAAGCGCGATAGCACGCGCGCCATTTTCAGCCTCGCCAACGAGTTCGAGGTCATCCTGCTGAGCAATGGCTTCGGCAAGAGCGAGACGAACCATGGCGTGGTCATCCACGATGAGGATTCCGGTTTTTTGATTGCTGGTCATGGTTTGTCTCGAGGAAGAGCTTCGGGAGAGGAGTAAGGTAGCACAAGGCGAATATTGGTGCCGATATCGACGGTGCTGGTGACCTTGAGGGTGCCTTGAATCTTGTTGGCACGTTCCTGCATACCGAGCAGGCCAAAGTGACCGGTAGGGGCGGGGGCCGAGGAGTCGAAGCCACAACCGTCGTCATCGATTTCCAGGTTAACGCCCTCCGAATCATAAGTGAGGGTGACGGTGATGCGGGTGGCCTTACCATGGCGAGCGGCGTTGAAGACGGCCTCCCGGGCGATCCGCATGAGGTGGTTCTGGGTGGTGCCCCGCAGGCGGCGGTCGGTGCCATGCAGCACGAACTCGAACTCCGAATCCTCCGCGGCGGGTGGCAGCGTTTCGCGCATCGTGTCGGGAAGGTTGCGCTCGAGAAGCCCCGGGCTGCGGAAGTCGCTGACCGAGGCCCGGGCTTCAGTTCGGCAGTGACGGAGCATGTTCCGGGCGAGGGAGAGGCGTTGATGAGCAGGTTCGTTCTGTGGGCGGATGATTGAGGCCAGGTTGCCGAGCTGCATCGACAGGCCGGTGAGCTCCTGCTCGAGGGTATCATGAAGTTCCCGGGCAATGCGCTGGCGTTCGTCCTTCACGATGCCAACCTCCACTTGCCGGGCGATGGTTTTAGCCTGGGCGGCGACCCGCAGGCGGAGGAGCCAGTTCCAGACAAATGCGGCGGCGAGGATGGAAAGAGCGATACCGAGGGTGATCAAAACTCGTGTCAGAGTCCACCATGGCGCTTGGCGCACCACGTCGATGGCCGCCGGCCCGGGCAGATGAATGCGAAAGCCATCGGCCCATTCGAGCCGTGGTACCGGACGGGTGGTGGTGACTTCACAGACACCGGTCAGGCTGAGTGTGTCTCCCGGTTTAAGATTCAAGGCGTGTCTCGAGCGTTTGGGTAGCCAGGCTTCAAAGTAAGTTTCTCCAGAGCGGCACTGGAGGACGGTCTCGCTCAAGCCCTCGCGGAGAGCGAGAAACTCGCCGATGACTTTGACTTTCTCGCCGTGCAAATCGAGCCGCAGACCGTTAGCGGCATTAAAGGGAAACGGGGCAGAGAGTTCTGCTTCTCCGAGTTTTCTCAACCTCGCGGCTCTCAGGATAGGGCGGAAGGGTGCCAAAGCGGCATAGCCCACGACCTCCACCTCGCTGCCAGGCGGGTACTGGTCGGCATCGGCCGCCTGAACGAAAGTGCTGCCGGATGCATCCTTGAGATACAGCCCGCCATCACCCACCTGCGTGACTACTCCAACGACCCGGATTTCTTCATCGATGCCATGATCACTTCTGAGCAGCGTTCCAATGGTCTTCGTACGGATATCGGCTCGGGTTGATTTTGGCTCCAGAGGCGTGAGTAGATCGAACGACGGAACCAGGAGGTGTCGGGTTGTTAGTTGGCGTGCCCTGTTCGAGGTGCTTCCGACGAGTGCTTTGAGCAGGATCGGCCTTTGCATGAGGGCGGCTGTGCGCGCTTTAGCATCCTCCACCACCGGAACGTCTGCTTTGAAAGTCAGCCCATCGATTTCAACGACGAGGGTGAATGCCAGCCCGCCGGTTTCCACGCCGATGATCTTCGCCTCCACCTCCACCCAATCGGAATCGCTATTGGGTGCGCAGAGTTCACGGGCTGTCACGCGTCGTGGTTTCGGTAACTCGCCTTGGCGGAGAACCTCCACCACGGCCTGACGAATGTCCGGGAAAAAGGTGCTGCCGCTGGTAACGCCCCGGACGCGGACCCGGCTTCCTGCCCGGATCTGGTGACGGTTTGGAAACGCGGCCGGCGATCCGACCCAGCAGCTTGCCTTGCCATCGTGCAGGACGAAACCCATTGCCCCAGACCTTTCCTCAAGCTTGTTGTTAAAGTAAATGACCGTGCCCTCCACCTCCACTGGGAGTTGCTTGTAGGCATCTTCGTGAGAAGTAGCCCGAACCCCGGCGATGGTTCGAATGGGTTCTTCAGCAGCCGTTCCCGAATAGGACGAAACGAGCAGGGTGAGGAAAATGATGATACGCATGAATGACAGTTACGAAAGTGGCATGCGGGGGAGTTTCTGTAAATGGGCTATTTGGCCCTGTGACGCAGAGCACCCACCACCCCGGCCAGATTACCGGGGTGACATCACAGGTGCTTTCGTTCAGTTTTAGCGTATGCCATTCATCCTGAGTTCCTCCCACCGTCTTCTCTCCGCTCTCCTATTTGTCGTCATCTGCTGCCTTGCCCGTGCCGACACCCGACCCAATATCGTTTGGATTCTGGTTGATGACATGTCCTCGCACTTCGGCTATCAGGGGGAGAAACTGGTCACGACTCCTAACGTGGATCGGCTGGCCCGTGAAGGGGTCGTCTTCAACCGTGCCTACGCGACCGCGCCAGTTTGCTCGACTTTTCGCTCGGCCTTGATCACCGGGATGTATCAGACGGCGATCGGTGCGCATCATCATCGGAGCTCGCGAGGGGTGGAAAAAATCTCGTTACCGGAAGGGGTGCGGACGATTCCTGAGTTGATGCGGGAAGCCGGTTACTACACCACCAATGCGGATGCCTCGGGCAAGCGGCCGGGCAAGGAGGACTACAACTTCAACTACAGGAAACAAGATCTTTACGACGGTGTGGACTACCGCGGTCGTGCCGAGGGTCAGCCGTTTTTCGCTCAATTCCAGCTCCGCGGCGGCAAGTTGCGCAATGTGGCAAAATGGTATGACGAGGTGAAATCGGGAGTGGGCGAAGTCATCGATCGAGCCGCGGTTAAGCTCCCACCCTACTACCCAGATCATCCGGTCATTCGTGAGGACTGGGCTCAATACCTCGATTCGGTCAATTACACCGACCTCGAGGTAGGGAGAATTCTTGCGCAGTTAAAGAAGGATGGTGTCCTCGAGAATACCGTCGTCGTTTTTCTCACTGATCACGGGATCAGCCACGCCCGGGGCAAGCAGTTCCTCTACGAAGAAGGGGTGCTGATTCCTTTTGTCGTCTGGGCGCCTGGGGTTTTGGGGAAACTGGGAAAAACGATCCTCCGTGAGGAATTCATTGAACACATCGACCTCGCCGCGACCACTTTACATCTTGCGGGTCTTGAGATTCCGGCCGGCATGCAAGGTCGTCCCTTGTTCGGCCCGAAGGCAAAACCGCGTGACTTCGCGGTGACTGCACGTGACCGCTGCGATGAAACCGTGGACCGTATCCGTGGGATCAGGAAAGGCGATTTCAAATACATCCGCAATTTCCACCCGCTGCGTCCCTACCTGCAAGCGTGTGACTACAAAGACCGCAAGCCGTTCATGCCGGTGCTGAGGGACTTGTATGCGGCCGGTAAACTCAACAAACCGCAGTCACTGCAAATGGCGGAGGTGCGGCCCGAAGAAGAACTCTACGATCTGTCACAGGATCCCTGGGAGCTTCACAACCTCGCCGGAGATCCGGCGCAGCAGGAGCGCTTGTCCGATTTCCGGGCCTTGCTCGGGCGCTGGATCATGGACTCCAACGATCAGGGCCGCTACCCGGAGCCGATGAGGATGTTAGACAGCGACATGAAGGTCTACGTCGAAAGAGTCGCCCGCAAGAATCCCGGGCAGGCGACGCGAATCAAGGAGAACATCTCTTTAATGAAGAAGTGGCGGGTTGAGGGGAAGTAGGGATTGGGGGGGAGTGGTATAATCTCCCGCATCTCCTAAATATGGGCCAAATGGCCGGGTTGACCGAAATGATGAATTCCCTCAGGATCTTCTTAATTGGTCATAAATTTGGTGTTTTTGACGAACATAAACCACCACCCAATATCGAACACATTATGAAAAAAGCACATATCTCACTTGCATGCCTAGGCATGATGACCACGGCCTCGCTTCAGGCAGCCGTTCTTGCCGAATGGACCTTTAATAATACCTCCAGCCTGGCGAATGCCTTGTCCTCCAGCAGCGTCGACGCAGGCGTCAGCAGTGTATCCGGACTTCAAATGAACAGCGCCGGCGGATTCGGATTTGATTTCGCCGGACTCAACAATGTTCCCAACTCAGTCAACGACGGTTACGGCTTTGGTGGGGCTGGCGGGGGGGTGAAAGTAATGTTCACCCATCGCGCCAACTATTTTGACGGTTCGGGTCCGAATGCAAGTTCCTATACCTCGCTCGGATCAGGCGCTTCGCAAGGGACGGCAGCAGGACTGGGCGACGGAAATGCGCCGGTTTCTTTCATGGTCACCGCTGGTGCCCAGGATTTGCGCATCGATAGCCTGACGACAAATGTCGCAGCAGCCAATCCCGGGGCCAACCTGATCGTTCAATTTCAGGAAGCGGGTGCGACTGTCGGCACCGAGGTGACTCTGAACGGCGGCAGTAGCTGGACAGGTACTTCGTTGTTGGCTTCCCCCGTGGTGATCGGAGCCGGTCAGACCAAGACCTTCACGTTCAACCTGAATAGCGGGGCTCTGAACTCGTTCCACAACATCGACGAGTTCGTGCTCAATGGTGAAGTGGTTCCCGAGCCTTCGGTAGGGATTCTGCTGGGCCTTGGCACCTTGGCGCTGACCCTACGGCGCAGACGCTAAGCTTGAGGTAATTAAACCCCCTTTCTTCCACCTCCGGTCTCCACAATATCGCCTTTAAGGATACCTAGTAAAAAACAAACTCAAGCAGTGAAAACCGTGCGTTTCAATCGCCTGGCAACGGAGCGCCGCGGCTTCACCCTTGTCGAACTACTGGTCACAATCACCATTGTGATTGTGCTTGCGGCCCTTGTGTTTATCATATCGCGTAGGGCTATTAATACGGCGCACAATGCAGAGTGCGTGGCCAATCTCCGGAACTTGGCCACCGCCGGCATGAGCTACGAAGCCGAGCACGGAGTCTACCCGAACCACGGGTCGCAGAGGGACGGCAGCAGATCCTTCTGGTTTAAGACGCTGGAGGTGGAGCTAGGGTTTGAGCCGGGCACGAACGCCGCCGTCATTGAGCGGGCCGATATAATGCCCACGTGCAAGAAATGCCTAAGAACCCATGGACCCGGCACCAACCCTGACAACCGCCACATCCGCACATACTCAATGAACCACGACCTGATCGGTCCAACAAAGAACAGCGATGATGAGTGGGTCTTCCCCGGTCTCCGCTCCACCCGAGTGGTCAACCCTTCCGCCACCGCCTTTTTTATGGACGGATCGGTGGCGGGCACCGGCCCCTACTGGCAGTATCTGGCCCGGATCGGCCAGTGGGTCAAACCGGAGAACTTCATCCACGACGGCAAGGCCAATGTGGTTTTCCTCGACGGTCACGTGGAAAGCTTCCGGCTCGAGGAGGTACCAACAAATCCGGAACACCCGTTCTGGAACCCTCTGCAAAGGGATCCTGATACGCCAAAGCATCGATGATGCCTCGAATCCCTGTTTGCCCGCACTCCGCCCACGGCGATTTTCCTCTTCAGCGCGGCGGGATACATCGCCAGGCTCCAATTCCTGGACCACCGGGGACTGCGGGTGCCGGCGGATGTTTCTTTGCGCTGGGCGAAAAACATCAGCCACGGGAAGCAAGAGTATTCCTGTACTGTCGTATGAAGGTCCTCGACGGTCTGACTGAAGCTCATTATTCAATGCTAACCTGCGGACTTAGTCTGTTCTTTTCTTCCTGAGACAATTGGTCGGGACGGACAATCAGAGTTTTCAATCGTGGAAACCTTTTCAAATCATCGATCGAGCTGATTTGACTACCGCGCAAATCTGCAATCTCAAGCATCTTCAGGTCGGCGATTTCCGAACTGTCCGAAATCACTGTGTCGATAAGAATCAAGCGCTTGATCGGCAGGAATCGCAGCGGATACTGCTCGTCTTTGGCTTGCAGAGAGAAAGACTTGCCGTTTCCATTGATCGTCAGTGTCTGGGTCTCTGCCTCGTATTGGAAACAGTGCGCATGATCGCCAAACATGGCCGCGACAGCCAGTGCATAGTTTTTACGGTATCCTAACGATGCGTAGTCGTAGGAGAGGATCTTTGCTGCCAGTGCCTTTCGGTTCATCGAGTACACCGTCTCAATGATCCCAGCCAGCTGGGTTGCCGAGGTCTTATGCTTATCTGGATCAAACGATTTAGCCAAGGCTTCATTGACCCTCGCCAGCCCGCGCTTGCGCGTGGGGTTGATCTCAAAATACGGCTTCGCCTTCGCAAACTCCGCGCTGATGAAGTAGAGATACGCAAGCTGTATGCGCGCCTCATCGGCGCGCTTCGGCTCGGTACGGATCATCTCGTTCACGGAACGCGCCGTCAGTTCGTAAGAGACCAATGGTCGATGATGAAAGAAGTCAGAGCTGAACTGACCTCCAGAGGCGACCAAGTCGCTGGGTAGAGCCGTGACCAGTCTTCCTACCTCACTGAGCAAGGCCTCTGAGTCTTCTTTCTCAACTCGCAACCGTACCGCCAGTGTCTCGGTCTCCTGCTTTTCCTCTCGCAGACGCTCCGCGAGCGTCTCAGCCTGGTTACGCTTGGCGCTTAGGCGGTCGACGAATAAGGCAGTCACCACCACCACCATCGCCATGAATACGGCGGCCACATTACAACTGACGCGATGCCGGCGGTAGAACAATAAAAACTCGGTCGCCGGCCCGCTTTCATGGGCTACGGGAGAGAAACCGCCAATAAATGCGCGGACATCCGTGATTAATGCGCTCACCGATACATAGCGATCGGCCGGTTTTAGTGCCATCGCCTTCATGACCACGGCACTCAAGCTCTCGGGAACGCCGCTCCCGCGCACGGTTGGCGGTACAATATCACCAGACAACGCCGCCTGCTGCATGGTTTTGGTATCTCCTTCGAGAGGCGGTCGACAGGTCAGCACGGTGTAGAGTAGGGCGCCCAATGCATAGATATCAGTGCCTTTGTCACGGGTTCCGCCGCGAATCTGCTCGGGTGCCATATAGCCGGGAGTGCCCTTGACCTTACCATATATCGTCATTCCACTTAACAGATCGGGATTGAGTAATACGTCATCATCGATCTCATCCGTGTCGCCGATCAGTTTTGCCAAGCCCCAGTCGCAGACCAGCACTTCGCCGTAATGACCAACTTGAATGTTGGCCGGCTTCAAGTCCAGATGAATGACATCGCGCGAATGCGCATAGGTGATCGCATCGCAAACCTTGAGGAAAATATCGAGTCGATCCGATAGCGGGTATCCCCCATCCGCGATGGCCTTCTGTAAAACCACATCGAGCCCATCACCGACTTTCAGATCCATGGTGAAATACGGTTGTCCCCCATCGTCGACGCCGACATCGTGCACGGAGATGATGTTCGGGTGCTCGAGCAGCGCGGTTAGCCGTGCTTCGCGAATTAATGGATCAAAGAGCAAATCGCTTGCCTCTTCATGCAGACGGGCCATGGCGACGTGACGGTTGCCGTGTCGGTCGAGGACCTTGAGGATGCGTTTCATACCGCCAACCGCAATCAGTTCAGCGTCTCCATAGCGCTCTTCAAGCGAGCAAAGCTGGCCGTAAAGAGGCGACTCTGCTGCTGAATCAATCTCCTCGAACGCCTCATTAAACAGATTGTTCAAGGCTTGGGTTCGGTCTTTCGATTCTTCCGTCATTGGTCAAACTCCAGATAACTACGCAATTGTCTGGCTTCCTTGCGGAAGCGCGACTGGACACGATTGCGCAGAACGTAGACCGAGTCCTTGGTCAACTCAAGTGCCGACGCAATATCGTCAGCGGACTCACCATCGAGAGTCATCGTAAAGACGTCCATTGCTTTGCCTGAGAAACTAGCATTCAGGCGTTCGATGACCAGCGCAATGATGTGTTTGCGCCACTGGCTTTCAATGATGTCCTCAATATCCGGCGGCACGACATCGGCGGTGGCGGCGGCGGCTTCACGACGTTTGCGCGAGGCAGCCTGGCTGCAATGTGTATAGTAGGTATTGCGGATGATCTTTCCCAGCCATGTGCGAAACCTAGCGTGGTCGCGGTCCAGTTCCACGGTTGAAAGATTCTTCCACAACTTCACCAAGATGGTTTGGCTGAGATCTTCGAGATCATCCAATGGCGCCTGAAGTTGCAACAGCACCATGCGAATAAAGCCCGCGTAATAGTCGGTGAATTCGTTCCAAGCTTGGTTGTCGTCGAGATCGCGTGCACGGTCAACCAAGGACAGCCGTGTCTGCCACTGCTCTTTCGATAAGTTGATTTCATGCTGCTGGTCCATGTTTACAGTTCCTATTAAACCGCCTTACTAAATTTGCCACAAATCCAGATCGCAATCGTTGAAGTGGATGAGTGTTAAAACATGTAAGTGTCATACTTATACGGCACCATCCTGCAAAGCACACAGATATTTTGCATGAATAAAAAATACCTGCCATATTTTAGTAAACCTAGCGAGGATGGCTGAAGGCCAGACGCATGCTGATACAAGGGTGTTGGATTATCATGTTGGCCTCCAGCCAACATGAATTGTTTTCGATCACCCTGGGATTGCGTTTCACTCCATCCCCAAGCTGGTATGAATTTCCCCGTTGGGGAATCCAGTAAAACAATTTAACTAAGTGCCATTCATGGCTAGCGTCTTAATTCTGGCAGCAAAACGGAAACAAGCTCGAGGTGGCCAATGTTGCCTCTTTGGTTTTATCTCTGTTTTTGCAGAGCGGCGGAAATAGTGTCTCTGAGCGCTTGGGCTTGTTCCAATTCATCGGTGCGCATGCTGATGTATCCAGCAGTGCGGTTGACATCTAAGTAAACTTTTTCGGCATCGGCAAACGCTTCTTCGAGTTTACCCATGGCTTGATAAACCTTTGCCCGTCCACGGAGGTGTGGGATACTGATTTTTTTGGGTTTCCAGTTTCGGGGTGCGCCCTCTGGTTTTTCCTGTTTTACCGGGGCGTGAGCGAAAGCGAGTCGTTTGGCTTCATCCAGGTTGTTTTGAGCGAGTGCGTCATCGACGAGTTTTTCGTCGTGGGTCTCGATGAGGTTTTGGATCACGGAGCCTTTTTGAGCGCTCATGGTTAGGCTAGAGAGTGAGGCTGCGATGCTTCCATTAGGTCGGATTAGCAGGATGTTGGTTTTGGGCCTTTTGGGGTCTTTTGTATCTGTGACGATACCGAGTCTGCTTACGATGAGGTTTTTCATTCCGCTTGGGACGAGCAGAGTGGGGTATGTTGGAGGTTTTTGTCTTCTTTTTGCCAGTGCTTCATCTCTTTCCTTGATGAACTTGTTAGCTGTTTCGACATTGTCATCGAGGACGGCTTCGATCAGGTGTGTGTCTTCGAATGGTCGACTTGCAATGAAGGAGGTGTAGCGTGGCAGGTATCCGTTTCCTGCGGCGGTGGGAACGAAGGAGACAACGGTCCATTTGCCCTTGGATGACTCGGGGATCTTGACGGTTTTTCCATCGAGAGATTTGAGTTCGGCGGAGAAAGTCCGTTTTGCATCTTCAGGTGTGCCGATGGCGAGGAAGTGCCCTTGGCGTCGGCCGTAGGTCCAGCCTGCGGTGAAGGGCGGGTGGAAGAGCCAGTAGCGATGGTAGCGCTCGAGGAAAAATGCGGTTGCAGTCCACATCGTCGGGTCATCGGCGTGTTTGTCCAGGAAGGCGCGGCGGTAGGTATCGTGAAGCAGGCGTTCGCCGGTATCCAGTGCGAGAAGTGAGGCTGCGATGAGTGCCGGGGCGGACGCTTGTTTGCCTCCTGATTCTTTGATGAAGTTTTTGATGATCGTTTTGGGATCGGCTTTATTCGCGCGCAGATCTTGCCTTGTTAGGCAGAGTCGTGCGATGACATCGGTTCCTTGAGGTGGGTTGCTTTCGAGGGTGGATTTAGCCTCGGCGAGAGCGGTGGTGAATGCTTGGGTGTCGCCGGCGGTTTTCCACAGACCCATCAGTGCGCTAATGCGGCGGTTACGAACGATCCAGAGGTCTGGGGCATTCGGGTGGGCGGTAATCGCTGCTTTGCAGAGTTCATCGGCCTTTTTGTAACTGGCGATAATCTGGTCGTAGGGTGTGGAGTAGCGCTGTGGTGGGTTGATGAAGCAGTCTTGGATGGCACGCAGTTTGTCCTCGGGGATGGAAGCGGCGGTGCGTGGGAGTGGGGCTAGTTGGGTTTTGATGCCAGACGTGAGGGCTTTATACTCAGGTGGCGCGGCTGGATCGAAATCACCTTGTGGCGACATGACGAGGGATTCGCCGGAGAAGGTCGACTGGAGCTGGCTGGAGTAGCCAGGTCGTGCCCACATGCTGGCAAGCATCGATTGGAATCGGCGTTCGTAGCTTCGGCTGCTACGTCCTCCTCTTGACTGATAGAGAGCGACATAGCCGGTAGGGCTCATGAGTAAGATGTTTGGCGTAGCTCGTTTGTTATACGTTTGATAGATCGGGCTGTCTTGACCTTTGGGCATCTTGAGTGCCTGCCAGTCGACCCCGTGCTTGCGTAGAATGGATTCGCCCGCATCAGGGAGGTCGTCCATGTTCATGCTGACGATTTGGAAACGTCCGGCGGCCTTGTGTTCGACTTTGGCTTTTTTCCAGTCGGTCGCCAGTGCCTTTAGGTCTTCGAGCCCATCATTCTCCTTCGACCAGCAATAGATCGCGGTGGTTGTGCCAAGAAAGTCCATCGGGAAGCGCACCCTTTTGCCGTCACTGCGTTCGAAGGTGCCGATGAACGGCGCGCCGAAGACTTGGCCTGCGAGTTTCTCGCGCTGGAAGTTGATCAGGCTCATATCGCCCGGGAAGCGTTCGGCGACTACTCTCCGCAGGTCGTTGACGAGTTTGGTATTTCCTAATTCCAGTGCCATGATCATGGCGATTCGGATGACCTTTGACTCGACCTCGGTGTCGCGGTAGCGTTTGATTAGTGGGCGGAGCGCATCGGCTCGCCCGTCGGCATCTGCTCCTTCTCGTGCTGATTTTGCTTGGGTGAGCAGGAGGTCGGCATCGAGCCGTAGTGCCGCGTATTCATTGGGTGCGGCGGCGAGTTTTTCACAAGTCGCCAGTAAGGCGTTACGGGTGGTTGATGTTTTATCTATCCCGACGAGTGATTGTTGGGCGCGGAAGATGATGTGAAGGGCGCCGAAGCGGTTGGCTGCGGCGGGGTGATTTTTGACGAGAGTTTCTCCCTCACGGATGACGCGTCGCAGTGCGAGTTTTTTTCTGGCAGCTGAGCGGCTTTTGTCGGTGGCAACCCGCGCTGCTTCCAGCTTACTGAGTTTGGCATCGGGGATCTGGTTCTGCCCCATCACGGGCAGTGATCCTACGGTTAGGCTGGCGAGAGAGAATAAGGTGATAATGGTCCGGAGCTGTCTGTTCATAGTAGCAAGTGGTTTCAATAGGACGTCGGGAAACGGTGTGATATTTCACCGATTCGAGATGGTATTCGAGATATCACTAGGGTTTGGTGATCAGTTCGATGGCTTTGTCAGCAAAGCGCTGGCCAAGGGCGACGGCTCCCTCTTTGGGGAAATGGATGTCACCGTCGGGCTGCTTGGCATCGCCGCCATTGAGGTCATCGGTATTGATCCAGGCGTTGCCTGGGGTCTTGCCGAGCTTGACCTGAGTTTCCCTGACTTGAATCCAGTGGTCATTGGGTTGCCTGCTGCGGGCATAGTCGTTAATACGGCCGATGACGAAGTAGAGATCGTTTCGTTTGAGGTCCTTTTTGAGCTGATTGACGAGTTTGTGAAAGCTTTCTTCGTATGTCTCGGAGAGTCGGTTATTGGCGTCTGACTCGCCCTGCATCCAGATGAAGCCGACGGAGGCAAATGATTGATCTTTGGTGGCGGCCAAGGTGGCTTCGATGAGGCGTTTGTATTCCGTGCCATTGGAATTCTTCATTTTTTTTTCGGACAGTCCTCGGCCGGGCGGCTGGCGGTAATCGGCGACCCAGAATCGAATACCACGGCCACCCCTCGCCCGCATGACGACGACGGCATTCTCTTTGCCTAAATGTTTTTCAACACGAGCAGCGAATGCCGCTTTGAGACCGCCGGTCATGTTTGATTGGCCGGAGAGGATAAATAAATGTTTGCCGGATTTTTGTTCGTCAGCAGATGCCTGAGCAACGAAGGTCAACGCAACTGTCAAGCCGAGTAGCAGCAGGCGTGCAGGCTTATGGTTCATACTAAGTTGATTGAACATGGGTGATCTTGCGCTTTAGCGTTGGTAGACGGGGATGTATCTGTTAGGGGTGCCGAGGATGATGATCGACATGGGAGTTTTGTGTGGATAATCCAGCTCCTTTTCCTGCCATGATCCGTTAGGTTTCTGTAGTGTGAGCAGTGCGTCACGGATCTTGGGATACCATTTGGCGTAGCGCTCTTCGCCCGCCTGCACCATGGCCTGCATGGCATAGTAGTGTGAGTAGTAGAAATGACCGTTGTCTTTTCTGGAGAACATTTTGGGGTCGTTTTCAAGAGAGTTGATTGCGGCCTGGACCCATTCGGTGTCGCGGTTGCCAGCGAGTTGGGCAGCATAGACGCCGCCGGCGGTGCAAGCGATGGTGTAGCCCTTCCCTTGGTAACCGAAGCCGCCGCGTTGTTCGTCGAACGCCTGGTCGCGGAGGTAGCCGGTTAGTCTTTTGATCGTCTCGGTGGGCACTAGCACACCTGCTTCACGCGCGGATGCGAGCGAGACAAAAACCATCGCGGTGACGGATGTGTCCTGGCCGGAGTCGGGGCGTGGTGCGTAGCGCCAGCCGCCCAGAGGGCTCTGTGATCGTAAGATGATGTCAACGACTCTTTCCAGAGCCTTTTGGATCTCTTTGTTGTCCTCGGGATCGCTGGTCATGCCCCAGAGCTCTGACATTGCGATGGTGTAGAGCCCGATTTCGTACATTTTCACGCCCATGGTGCCTGTCTCGGAATCCTTGGATCGTTTGAGCAGATAATCTTTTGCACGGTCCAGTGCTTTGCCGTAAGGGCCAAAGCCGGGGAAATGTCCCTCGACCATGAATGCCATCAGTCCTAGGCTAGTGCCGGCGATTGCATATCCGCCACCTTTGGCAGGGTCTTGACTGGCCCACGAGCCATCTTTATTCTGGCTGGAGATGAGGTATTTGAGTCCGCGATCGATGGCCTTTTCGGTCTGCTCGGTCATCTCGGGTGCTTCTGTATCCGATGGCTTTTCCTGTGCAGCAAGTGGCGTGATGAAGGCGCCGGCCATCAACATGCACAGAGCGGCGGAAAGATAACGATGTTTGTGATTTCTTATTTTATTCATTTGGCAACTCTCTCGTAGTAGTTTTTCAATAGGCCTCGGTATTCTAGTGGCAGTTCACGTGCGAAGTTTTGATTCAGTGCGGCCCGGTTACGTTCACCGCGAACGTCCCAGCCAGCACGCTTGTCTTTGGGTGCTTCGCCACTGGCAAATTCGGAGGCAAACCCGGCGGTAAATGCTGGGTCACCGTCACTGCCGTCTCCACCGTCGTCCGGGTCACCAGGGGAAGGTGACGGCGGAGGGGTAGCGGTCTCCAAAATCAGTGCCTGCTCAATGATAAAGTGCTGTAGGGTTTGCATTGCCACTTTCTGGCTGCGTTTGATGGTGTCCTGGTTAGCCGACTGCATGGCAGTGTTGGCAGCGGCAAGCTGAGTGGCAGCGGCTTGGAGCATCGGGTGTGGCTCACCGACTTGGGCGAGTTTCTGGCATCGTTCGGCGAGATCTTTCTGGCGTGTGGCCATGGGCTTGATTTCCTGCTGCTTGGCGGCGTTGGTATGGCGGAACAACACCTTGTGTGAGCTGGCGACGGCAAGGACATCGACCAATCGGGTAACGCCCGGATCGGTGTGGGTCATGATCTCGATATCGGGTAGGCCGTGGAGCATGCTAATCACAGTAAACAGAGATTCGGTATTCTGTTTGAGCGTTGCTACCGCGAGCTCCATCTGCTCGAGTGCAGATGCGTCTGTTGATTCCAGTCGGATCAATGCCTCGCGCATCAACTTGGCGGGTTCGGTGTATGCTGGCATTTCCTCAGGTAAAACGAGTTCTCCGTTGCCTCTGTGCTTAGCTTTTGCTCTCTCAACAAACACGCTGTGTGATGGAATGCCTCCGGTAACTAACTCGAGGATTTGTCCATTTTTTTCTGCTTTGTCGAGCAGCTTGCGTTGTTGCTCTGCCAGGGCTTTCAAATCCTCTTGTTTGGTCGTCTGGGTCTTGCGCATTAACTCGTCTTGTTGATATTCCAGCATGGTGGTGGTGGCGACGGATGCATGGAGGAACTCAATAATCTCAGCGACGTAGTTTGTCTGTGATTTCATTTCCTTGACGAGAGTGTGGACTTTTGCGAGTGATTCCGTGGCGACCTCCTGAGCGTCAATGGCATCGAGTTTGTCGTTGTTTTCCAGCGAGTCGACGGCGTCTGCCAGGTCTGAGACGGCAAAGGTCAATGGTGTGCCGGCATCAACTCTGGCGGCTACCAGGTTGAGCAAGGGTGCGACCTCTTCGATGCAGCGTTCCAAGTGAGCGAACATGGGCAGGATGGCTGAGGCGTCATCATTTTTCAACGCCTTGGTTGCCCTGATCAGGTCTCTTTGTTCAGCAACAATGTCGCCCATGTAGCCATTGGCAAACGTGACGGATCTCTGGAACATTAGCAAACTTTGTAGCAATCCGAGTTGCTCATTTTGTCGGGTAACGATTGCATAGCCCTCGGCGAGAATGTCGGCCGCTTGCTCTTGATGGCCGATGGCTTGATCGGCTTCGTTGGCTTTCAGAGAGGTTGCGGCGCTCTGCAGTGCCTTTTCTGCGCGCCGAACCCGGCTGAGAAGTGGCGGCACGTCTTGGTCTGTATTTGCCTGATTTTGTTTCTCGAGGTCGTTGCCGAAGGTAGCGAGTTCTTTGGCGAGGAGTAGCTGGGGTTTTTCCAGAGTATCTACTTTTTTCTCGTCTGCCGCAGCGGCATCGGTTTTCTCCAGAAGTGCGATGA
>Ga0222717_10000075_pt1 | contig 75816 bp, 50 predicted proteins | sample C33_18DmetaG_FD_165053 | JGI IMG/M metagenome (GOLD analysis project Ga0222717, IMG submission 165053) | Estuarine water microbial communities from San Francisco Bay, California, United States - C33_18D | ecosystem: Environmental > Aquatic > Marine > Unclassified | place: USA: California... | reverse complement strand
TCAGCGCCTGAAGGAGTTTCGAGTCATAGCCACTCGCTATGAGAAGCACCGTGAGAACTTCCTTGGATTCGTCACGCTTGGCGCTATCCTGGCATGGATCTAACCGGTTTTAAAACACGCCCTAGTCTCAAGAGACCAAGCGTGAATTGGGCTATAATTGTGTCATCAAAAATTACAGCAATCCCAGCTGCCGAGCAGTTTCTTCTGGCCCAAGGGTAAGGGCCTGGGTCAGCCTGTTTAGGGGATTCAGGCAGAATAAAGGAAATCTAACACAGGACGCTAAAATGTGAGAGGCAAGGACGTCGCGTGGTAAGCGTTACTTGCTATCAAATAACAATCGGATCCGAGGAGCGGCGGTTTCTTGCCGTGGGGCGCTTGGAAAGCGCCGGTCCTTGTGGATCCGGTCTTGTCCGCGGTGGTATTTCCAATTTGGCCTCTTCAGCAGAATCTGTGGGTGCCTAGGCGGCGCGAATCACCTAGAAGCCTGACCAGTAACAGGTTATATCCAATCCCTATAGTGGTCAAAGTTGTGGCAATAAGCAAGCCGCCCATCCAAACCTCGGATTTGCGAGGACAACGCTTGCGCCGGGGCTGCCCCTGGTAGGGCTCAGCCCATGAAACAAGCAGTTTCAGCCATTCAGGGGCAGCGGGACCCGGCGTCCAGCGTTCCCGGAGCAGATCCGGAATTTCACCCACAGATTCTGCTGAAGACCCCCGATTTGATATCCGCCTGGCTTAACAAGCTTACTAGTCATGCCGTATGAGTTTGATTCCACTGATGATGGTTTTTCCGTCAGACGCAGATAATTCGAGCGTGAAATAATCTTCTATTTCGATGCCTGTGAACTCTTTGATCGTGCCTCGCATCACGCCGCCGGCTTCATCCACGACGTCGAAATCAGAGACGACGGGGTGGCCCTGTAGTTTGATGTTCTGCAAGCGACGTTTCGGCTCAAGGGTATCTGGTTCCGCAAAGTAGAGCCTAACCAAATAGCTTCCTGGTTTGAGATCCTTGATCACGCAACGCTTCAGGCCTTCGGCCATCGAGGCACTGACCCACGGATGGAACTCAGAGCTTTGCATCCACACACTGTGGCGATAGCGGTACTGTGTAGATTCCGTGACCTCGACACTGATCTTGGGAGAGGGGCCGCCGACCGAGGGATAGTCTAACCAAAGGGTGCCATCGCGCGTCATGCGATCGCCTGGTGCTCCGAAGTTGATGCCAAGGCGTTGAATTTTTCCTGACTCCATCTCGCTTTTGCCCCAGGAAGACCATTGCTCGTGGCTTTGAGGCATGGCGACCAGGGCCATGGCGATGGGCAAAGGATAACTGCAGGTGCAACCGTCGTAGTAGTAGGGCACATTCAACAAACCGCCGGATGGGATAATGCTATTAGTGCATCCACTTCTGGGGCCACTGAGGAAGACGGTTCCGCTTTCGATCGTCTTGTCGTAATAGGCAGCGGTGCCGCTTCGAAGCGTGTAGAAATCGCCGTAGTCGACGCCGCCGTCACAACCATAGGTCTTGGGAAACCGTCTTGGTTCGGTTTCACCTGTCAGGGGATTGACCCTCTGTCCGATTGACACGGGACCGGCTTTCGTGGCGAACGGTTGGCCTGGCGTCCGATACTGGCTGGGTTCGAGTGCTGATGTTGGAAGTGGGTTCAGTGTCTTTCGTAAATCTGCGCGTTCCGACTTTTCCAGGACGCGGCCCGTGTACATATCGGACAGGACAGGAGGGAGCAACGGGTAGTCGATCTTGTTGTTCTCTTCATGCCTCGGTACGTCCCAATTCTTCGGTCGAGAAATCATCGTTCCTCGATCAAAGACGGGTTGTGGGGAGCGTTTGAAGTGAGCCAAGGTGTCGTCAAACCAAAGCACCCCTAACGGAAAGCGAACCAGCTCGTCTTTGCTTGCCGAGAAATCTCCCGGATACTGAGTCGACCCAGGCAACGGACCCACTCGCCGAGTGAATGAGAGACCCAATGCTTGGTCGTTCTCCAGCGAGAAGTTGCCGGGCTTAATTGTTTGGAGGGAGTCTTTGGTGAGACGACCGTCCACCGCGAGACCACCGTACGGGCGAAGTGTCTGAAGGAGAGGTTTCAGTTCGACATTTGATCGCTCGCTCATTAGCACTGTCGCGATATACGGAGGCAAGGTGAGATTCTGCAAATCGCTGTGAATGATAGCAGCTCGGTTTCCAGACCATCCTGCGGCCTCCCACTGTTGTCGCAACTGTTGCACGCGATCAGGATCGTTATCAACGACGACGACATGATAGTTGGACGATTCGATCAGGGCGTTGGTTAGTGATCCGTCTGACAAACCAGCCACGATCGCGAGACCATGTCTGCTTGATGCCCTACTCACGATCGCTGTTGCGATCGCTAACGAATCCTCTGATAAAACAGGTTGAGCTGTTCGGCGCTTCCAAGTCTTGGGGTTTTTAGGAGCTGTGTTACGGAAGCACATCAAACGACCGTCGCGTGTCGTGATAAACAAAGCGTCATCGGCAACGACCATGGAATGAACGGTTCCTTCGACACCCTGGTGGCCTTCGTCGAATTTGAGTGTTGTCTTCGCGGCACGGATTTCTCTGCTCAGTCCTTTGACTCCCCCGCTGCTGGTCTGGACTTTACCCTCGTGTCTGTGTTGATTGATAACTTCGTCAAAAGTCAGTTTCCCGTGTCGTATTGCCCGAGACGTTTCTGGATCGAGCGCAGCAAACCAACCTCCCGGAAGTCTTCCCATCTTGGGCAACTCGAACTCGATTAGCTCTCCGGTGTGTCGATTCAATCGCGCCGGGTAAGCCGTGGAGCATGGTACGATCAATTCATCTCCATTGACTAACAAATAGCCTTGAGGAGCAAGGCCGCCAATGGCTGTCGTGTTGTGAGGTTGATGGCCCCAAAGGTATCCGAGACGATCATTGCGCCACAAGACCTTGCCGGTGGCCAATTCCATGGCGTAGACGAAGACGCCCTCGAAAGGCCAAACGCCCGCGGCGAAGTAGACCTTCCCATCGGCGACGACCGGCCCGCCACGAACGGGCCACACAGAAATCAATCGTTTGTTCCCTAACAAACGTCGTTGGTTAGGCACCGCGCGATGTTTCCACCGAAGCTCACCCGTTGCCAGGTCGACACAGTAGAGACAACCGTCGTCTGATCCGAAACAGGCCAAGTCACCGGAGATGGCAGGTGCGAAACGCACGGGTCCATTGGTATAAAAGGACCAACGTTCTTCTCCTGACTTGGCATCATAGGCGCTCACCGAATCCGTAAGGGAAGAAGCGATGAGCAAGAATCCTTTGGCAATGACAGGCTCGTATCCCGCATCGAAATGCAAACGCTTGTCTTTGAACGCGGGTATCAACTTGGGGAGTTCGCGCATCCACGTCAGAGACAAGCTCTCGGGAAGTCTGTCCTCAGTCACTCCACGACGACCCGCATCGTTGCGATACATCGGCCAGTCCGTTGCCATCGCCGTCTGACAAACGGGAAGCCAGCATACCAGGGCGATGAAACAGAATGGTAGAAGTCGTCTCATACGCACTTCATAGACGATTGAGCCATGAAACACACCTCGATAGTCGTCGTTTGTTCAAACGACTTGGCCTGAACGACTGATGGATGGCTGCTGTCTATTCTGGGCGGACGCGATAGAAGCCCGACTTGTCAGCGAGGAACCCTCTCTTCCAGGTCGTTCGCAACAGCTTCGCCGTGACGAGATCCAGTCGCTTCCAAGATCCGGGTGAGAGGTCGCGAGAGTGTTCGATCCGGTAGCGATAGTCCGGCCTGCTGTTCCAGGCGAGTTTCACTTCGAGGGAGCGGCGCTCAATCTCGGTGACTTTGAATGTAGGAATTGCCATTTCAGGCGGGTAGACTGTCAGTCAGGCCGGGCGTTGGTCGGCACTTGAATCAATCAGGCGCCTGGCATCACTTCCATTCAAGGCGGCTGAGAAGATGCCTCCAACCTCCTCCTTGGAATCTGCCCAGAAGAGGCGCCCTCCATGAACAATGATGCCCGTCGGGGAGTAATCGGCTTCGCCAAAGGTGTCATCTAGCCCTATCAGTTTATCAATATCGGCACCATCAAGCTTAGCCGAAAAGATGGCGTCCTGCACGGGATCCGTCCAAAGCAACCGCGACGCGGTCACTGCGAGTCCTAACGGGTAGTCAACGGCATCGTCTCCGCCGCCGTTCAAATCAACGACTTTGATTGATAGGCTGCGCCCATCGTGGTGCCATGTAGATGGCTTGTTCGCCGCCGTTGGTCCAGAAGAGATCCGAGCCCAGCGCGGCAAGGCCTTCTGGATTCCCAACGGATGGCCCCTCAGGCCTGGCGAAATCGAAAGACGAGCCGAACGCTGCGGCGTAGATATCGGGCTGATCCCTTTCCGTCCAGTAGAGTCCACCGTCAGCAAGGAGCACACCGAGGGGTGTCCCTGCGCTACCGCCAAATCGGCCCGCACTCAGATCGACCCGCTGGCCCAAATGACTGCCATCCAGTCCGGCCATGTAGATACCGTCCTCTGCTCCCCAAGCCATTCCCCATTCAAAGACAGAAATTCCCTGCCGGGCACGGGATGACGATGAAGCGGAGGAAAGATCGACAATCGGTCTCAGCGCTTCGCCATCCTTGTCCGCTTGATAGATGAACTGGCCATCCTGAGTCGTGAAGTAAAGCTTGGGAGTTTCGGGTGCGGGTGCGGTGCTTGCTAGAATAGCGGAAATGTCAGAAGCGCCTGCATTTGCCAATTGCGTTCGTCCACAGTTTCCGGCTCGAAGGTCGTCCTCAGCACCGTGTGCGTAAACGAGGTAGCTCTGGTTCATGGCAAATGAATACCCACATGAGGCGCCGCCATCCGAAGTCGTCACCACCACCTCCGAGTTTAGTGCATTGCCTTTGTGCACCTCGCTCACTTGGAAACGCACCATCACTTCATCGAAGGGAAACCCAAAGTCATCATTCGTAACCTTGGTCATCGAGATGACTCTTCCCGAGAATACGGAGGTTGATGAAGCGGCTGAGGGGCCCGGCAGCTGAGGCGGCCATAAACAGCTGCACGCCTCCAACATGGCGCTGCCCATCACGTGAAGGCAGGCGGCCAAACTGCACACGCCCAAATTCGTCCAATGATTCTGATTCCTAACTTTCATAGTGTAGTGATCTGACGCTGCTTCAGATGGGCTGGATGTTTCTTCGTTGCCATTCCGATTGCTTGTTTTCTAGGAAGTCGTTTCAGCGATTTCCTTCTCGGGCCGGAATCCTAGCCATGTCATCCAACCGTAGAACGCGATTGCGAACGCTAGTTGGACCCAAATCGCGCCACTCTCGACCATGCCCTCCATTAGCGAGACCATGGTTTTCGGCCAGATCAGGATGACGAATCCCTTCACCAGCGAAAGATAGCCGATGACCGTAATCACGACCCTCCAACTGCCGTCCCAGATATGGTGTCCAACAATCATCGCGATGCCAATGATCAAGGTCATCAGGCCCATGCTGAAGAGATAGGAAGGTTCCGCCATCGCTTGGAACATATCGTTCATGAGGCGGCCCTGGGTAACCAAACAAGTAAGCCCAACACTCAAGCCACAAAGTCCGAACACTCTTGCAATGAATCGTGAGGAATTCATGCAGAGACCATACCTAGGGGGTGTCGTCGAGGCGACGGAATTCTGTTCACACGCGGTGAGTCAGATTGTAACCGCCACCAGGGCGGGAGAGCCATGACACAGGTTCAGAAAGGAAATGAATCTTACGGGAAATAGCGGCGTCACGATGAATGGCTTTTGGCAATGACAGGAACAGCTGTCGATACCAGGGATTTGTCCTATTCACGGAAGAAACTCATGGCGGCGTGCAGGATCAGTTCGGGTAAAGTGGCCTGATCACCGGACATGAGCAGGCAAGCGCTTTCGTTCCAATCTGGAGGCGATGGGATATATTAGCGTAGCCAGGCAAAGTCCCACTGGCTGTCTGAACGAGGGGCGTTGACCGTGTGAGGGGGTGTCAGGCAGGCCATGTCTTGAGTGACTTTGTGCCAACTTCGGTCCGCCAGGATTGAACCCTAGCATTGAAACGGTCGGGAAAGAATATGCCAGATGACGCGCGAACGAAGGTGAACGGAACGGAACCTAAACAAGCATGACGCCGGCGTGGAGGATATTGTGAATCTCGAGCAAACGGGAGATCAGCGACTCGGAGAGCCAATCTCGTTTCTCTGTCTCAGTGCTTCGGATCGCCGTGTGGCGAGTTTGATCGCCTAAAATGTGGACATCGGAGAGGCGTTCGTGGATCACAGAGTGAGGATTGTCTTGGGTGGCCTTTCCGTTCTACACTACCTTAGCGCTCACGACGAAAGAAACAACGATCATGCCAAATCCCTGGACTGGAATAGGAAACCCATACACGCGAGAAGAAGTCAGAGAACGGCTTCAAGCCACCTTGGATCGCGGAGAAGCTATCATCGCGGCGGGTGCTGGCACGGGAATCAGTGCCAAATTCATCGAGAAAGGTGGCGCGGACCTCATCATCATTTATAATTCTGGTCGTTTTCGCATGGCTGGCCATGGCTCGACGGCAGGCTTGATGGCCTACGGCGATGCCAATGCTGTCGCTATGGAAATTGGCGAGTATGAAGTCCTGCCGGTCGTTCAAGAAGTGCCCGTCATCTGTGGCGTGCACGCTACGGACCCAAGACGCCGCATGTGGCACTGGCTACTTCAGGTTAAAGACATGGGCTTCAGCGGCGTGAACAACTTTCCGACGCATAGCATTGTCGACGGCAAGTTTCGCCAGATTCTTGAAGAAACAGGAATGAGTGTGCAGAAGGAGGTCGAAATGGTAGGGCTCGCACGGAAGATGGAAATGTTCAGCATCGTCTATGTGGGTTCGCCAGAGGAAGCGAAAGCCATGGCCGAAGTCGGTGCCGACGCGATCATCGCGCACGTGGGAACAACGATTGGAGGATCCATTGGAGTTGTTGATGCCACCATGACCATTTCCGAAGCTGCCGACCGCACCCAGGAGATCATCGATGCGGCAAAGACGGTCCGAGACGATATCTTCTTTCTCAGTCATGGAGGCCCTATCAGCACACCGGAAGACGCCGCCTACATTAATGAAAACACGGAAGCCGTCGGATTTGTCGGCGCCTCGTCCTTGGAGCGCATGGCGGTGGAAGAATCGTTGACGAGCCTAACCAAAGAGTTCAAATCCATTCCCTGTCCGGCAGGAAAGAAATCGTAGGAAGGAGAGCGGGAGATGGCTACGATTGCAGTTTTAGGAACGTTAGACTCCAAAGGGATGGAACATGCTTACGTCGCTGTTTGTATCCGTGAGCACGGGCATGAGGCGGTCCTGATCGACGTGGGAACGGGAGAGTCTCCACAGATCGAACCTGACATCACGCGGGAGCAAGTCGCTGGAGTGGGTGGCCTCGATTTGGAGGCACTGATGGGTCGGCGTGATCGAGGCGAGTGTGTCACCGCGATGAGTACGGCCGCGCCAGAAATACTACTGCGGCTTCAAAGGGACGGCCGCATCGATGGTGTGATCTCGCTAGGTGGTGGCGGTGGCACTGCCATTGCCACGGCGGCCATGCGGGCACTCCCCATTGGGTTTCCCAAATTGATGGTATCGACCCTGGCCAGCGGGAACACGGCTCATTACATCGGCACCAAGGACATCGTCATGTGTCCAAGCATTGTCGATGTGGTGGGATTGAATCGTATTTCAAAGATGATCTTCGCTCGCGCTGCTGGAGCGATCTGTGGCATGGTCGGGGCACAACCAACGGCTGAAGCGACGGAGAAACCGATCATTGCCGCCAGTATGTTTGGCAACACCACGGATTGCGTCAATGAGGCGAAACGCATCCTGGAGGAAGCGGGCTACGAAGTCCTCGTGTTTCATGCGACGGGTGCTGGTGGACGCGCCATGGAATCACTGATCGAATCCGGCTTGGTCGACGGTGTGTTAGACATCACGACCACAGAATGGGCTGATGAATTGGTTGGTGGTGTCTTATCGGCGGGCCCAACCCGCTTGGAAGCAGCAGGCAAAGCTGGAGTGCCGACCATCGTGGTGCCTGGCTGTGTCGACATGGTCAACTTTGGAGAGCGGGACTCCGTGCCTCCAGAGTTTGAAGGGAGGCTGTTCTACGTTCACAACCCTCAGGTGACCTTGATGCGTACCAGCGTGGACGAGTCCCGAAAGATCGGAGAGATCATTGCAGAAAAGCTCAGTGCGTATAAAGGCCCTGTCAGCGTGCTCCTGCCAACGAAAGGGGTGAGCGTTATCGGGCTCGAGGGGCAACCTTTCTATGATCCTGAGGCTGACGCAGCCTTGTTCGAAGCAATTCGTTCAGGGCTTCCTGAGAGAGTGCCAGTGATTGAGCTAGATGCGAGTATCAAAGATCCGGCATTTGCCAAGGCTTGTGCAGAAGCTTTGTTAGAACACGTTCAATCGCGAGATGGTGCGATCTCCCGATAAGGGCGCTTCTGATTGTAGATCCCTTGGCGTCTTTGGAGGTCCCCAAGCAGTTTCTGATCTTTCGACTTCTTTGCTAGTTTGATCGCTTGATCAACGGTATTCAGGGCAGCATCAAAGTCTCCAGTCGCAGCTTGAGCCGCAGCCAAGGTATCGAGGATACTTGCATTCGGAATACCCGCATCTGCGGCAGCCTTCGTGGCGAGTGCCAAAGCTTCCTGAGGATTTCGGATCTTGGAACTGCTGTGCGTGGCCAGAAGCCAGGCCAGTTCGTTGGCGGCGACAAAGGAACTGGGCTGAAGGCGAAGTGACGTTCTGAAATGATAGACGGCGTCGCCTGCCTTGCGCACACGGACAAGAGCGTGGCCCAACCAGAGGTGGGCCATGGGATCGTTGGCGTTTGCACGAACAAGATGAGCCAAATGAGGCACCGCTTCTTCATAAAGTTTGGACTGAATGAGTGCCAGGCTGAGCATCTTGCGGGTGTTGTGGACGTCTGGGTGAGCTTGAACGGCCGCTCTCAGATGCGGAACCGCCTCGGCGAAGCGACGATGCTTGAAGTGGATGGTGCCCATTTCAAGGTGAATGCGCGTTTTGTCAGGATCAAGCTCAAGCGCCTTTGCATAGGCGGTGAGCGCCGCCGCCTCATTGCGCTGAAGTCGGAGCTCACTGGCCACAAGGAAATAGGACTCTGCGAGACCCTGATTCGCGCGTTTGTCCGAAGCCACCGTGAACGCGTCGAGATAAGACTTTGCTGCTTCAGGGTATCCGAAGCTCATGAACTTGTCGATCATCACGGTGGGTGTCGCGGGCCAGGGGCCGTCAATCCAGAAGCCTGGAAAGTGAACGGCTTCGGCGCGAAGTGTCTTGGAGTCCGCCTCAAGTAGCTTGGCGTCTCTGACTAACTGTTCCGCGCTCACGGGCCCCTTGTAGACGATGGCGATGCGGCCCTGTCGGCCGAGCAAGAGGCTACTGGGGATGGGGAAGGATTCAAACTTGTCGATCTGTGCTCGGCCAGCGACCTCTAGCGTTTCCAAGAGAGTGGGATTGGCGAAACCTGCGATAAAGGGAAAGCCGATCTTCTTTAGAAAGGGGCGGACTGGAGAAGTGTCTTCATCAACACTCAGGGCCACAACTCGGACACCTGTTTGAGTCAAGCGATCCTGATGCGTTGTCCATTCCTGCATTTCTGATAGGCAAGGAGCGCACCACGTCGCCCAAAGATTGAGAAGCATGGGTTTTCCCGGGCCTTGTAGCGGTTGTTCACTGCCATCCAGGGTCGTGTAGGTTGCTGTGGGGAGAGGCAGGCGCGACGCCATGACTGTCCTAGACTGTTGTGAGGCCTTTGGCAGAGCGGGCTCGGTGGGCAATGGAGTGGGAGTCGGCGGTTCCCATCGTTGAGCGCTGCTCTCTCCTCGTCTGAGTGTGAAGAATTGCCCAGGCATGATGCCAGTGATTGTTTGCGTTTGGCTCTGTGCCTGCGGCCAGCGCACGTCGACCTTGGAGATCTGCTCGCCATTCTTGAGGCCGACATGGAGCCACGTCGAGGATTGTGCTAGAAAGCCATGTCCAGCGCGCACCGTTCGTATACGCGGCCTACCGTTGACGGTGAACGTGACGCGCGCGCCAATGGCGTTAGCACCTAGTAGCTTGAGCGCGACAAAGGTATTCTTCGTCTTCGATTGGTTGTGTTGCAATCGCAGTCGAGGGCCATTGCGGTTGGTGACCCAGAAGTCCAACTTCCCGTCGTAGTCCCAATCAACGACGCCGATCGAGCGTCCATCATCCATCAGATCGAGTCCACAGGCTCCTGAGATGTCTGCATATCGGGGCGAGCCATCAGTTGCGTTGCCTATATTGAGGAAGGCACTGTTGCGCTCAAAACCACTGTAGGAGCGGCCTTCTTCTAACATCGTGTTTAGCGCTTTCCATGCTTTACGATAGGCGTGCACGGCATTTGCGCTCATGTTCGCATCTGGAGATTGCGACGAAACTCGCCGCCAAGCGAAACTTCACAAATCACCAGTATCATCCGTCGTGATCATGCCATTTGCCACGGCAAGATCCTGGGCGCCGTCGTTGTTCAGATCGATGAAATTCGAGCTCCAGGCCCAACGCGCCATGTTGGCTCCCGATTGATGGGTAACATCGCGGAACGTGCTGTCTCCATTGTTCACATAGACAGAGTTTCCGCGTGCATGACGCCGGGCCTGTTGACGTGTTGCGTCATCTGCACCTGGTAGGAACTGCTTCTGCAGGGTGATGCGGTTGCCTGCACTGGACCACATGTTGCCGATGTAAAGATCCATCCAGCCATCGCCATTGTGATCACCCCACGCAGCGGACATCCCCGGTCCAATGTCGACCACGCCTGCTTCAACAGCAATGTCAGTGAAAGTTTCGCCATCGTTGCGGAATAGGTTGTTCCGACCAAAGTCATTCGACACATAGAGGTCTTGATCGCCGTCGTTGTCGAAGTCTTCCCAAGCGCAGGCGAGGCTGAAACGGCGATTGTTGGTGTCCATGCCCACCTCTTTCGTCACATCGACAAATTCAAAGCCGCCGTCATTTCTGAGGAGCGTGTTTGGGCCGCCATTATTGGCGTCGTAGTAAGGCATCGGGATTCCCAGGGCACCTTGTTCGGCTTTCATGGCGCCGCTGGCGTCGCGGCCGCAGAGATAGAAATCGACATCGCCATCACCATCATAATCCGCCGCTGCCATCGAGTTGATTTGGCCTTCACTCGGCAGCTCGGTGCGCTTCGAGAACTTGCCTGACCCATCATTCTCAAACACTGCCACGGTCCAGGCGAGTCCGACGATGAGGTCTTGATCGTCGTCGTTGTCGAGATCGATCATGAGCGCACTCCGGCAGAAATCGAGAATTGCGACTCCTGCTTCTTTGGAAACGTCCACGGCAGTGCCGTCCGGTTGATGGAGAAACAATCGGTTAGGCAGACCACCTGGCTGGAGAATGTAGACATCATCGAGGAGATCTCCATCCACATCGCCCACGACAATGCCCTGGGCGCCTAACAGATCCGCGACGAGGCTCCGGTCAGACCGTGCCCGCCAATAATCAAAGCTTTGGACTAATTGATCGGCGTAGCTATTCGTGTTTGCCAAGACCTGGGGCGCGATGTCGACAAACTCAATCCTGCCTTGGTTAGGTGTAGCCTCGCGATAGTCCTCAACGCGGACCGACCGAAGCCGGTAGGGCTCTGGACTAGTCCATTCGGTGTGCCACACGGCGGTCGCTTGAAACCACCCTTGGGCCAACTTGCCGCTCATCTCGAACAACATTCGCGCATGAACCAAGTCCTCTCGTTGATTGACGTGCATCACCTTGAACTTGGCCCGCTTGTTTGTCGCACGAGCAAGTGGGCTCGCTAACTCTCCCAAAGACACCTCGAAGGCCTTGATTCCTCGCACTTGGTTGGGTGCAGTCTTCTGACCTTGGGTGATCGCCATCTCGTAGCTCTCAAAAAGCGGTGGGCGTTGCGAAGGACGCAGAGCGCTGGAAACCAAGTCATCAGAAAGGAGACTACTTAACTTATCGAACGCCCCTTCCTTTGAACCAGTGAGACCTGCCGCGATCACGGCCTTCATTTCGTGGCTAACCCATTCACTAAAAGCTTCGCTTTGCCATCCCGTTTCCCCCGGGTCGAGGTTCTCGAACTCTTCAGCCAAGCGTTCGTGTTTGTTCAGCCCAGTGGCTTGATTGGGGAGTGTCCCGAGTTCTACCGTGGCGAGTTCCTGTGCCGTTTGCTTGGTCGCAGTGATCTGAGGCCTCTGATCACAGCCCGTGAACAGGGTGCAGACGATGAGAAACCATGCTTTGATTGACTGGGGCATCGTGTGTTCATCGATAGCATCGGATCGCTCGTATTCCCATCTCAAGTCACGCTCACTTTGTGAAATCCAGCGTCTCCGTGGAGAATACGTAGATCGACGTGGATTCTGGAGATGAATGTGATCTTGATTTGACTGCCCGAAATGGCCCAGGATGTCCTTGATACCTATGAAAGCGCCTACTCGCCTCCCGGCTACGCTGATCGCCACTCTCAGCCTCCTCGCGTTCTCTTCCGGTCACACGGCAGAGCTTCTCGGCTACTACGCATTCGAAGATGATTACAGTGATTCCTCAGGGAATGGCAATGCGGCGATTCCCTCGCAGAATCCTGATGAGTTGAGCTTCGCCGATGGACTTCGCGGAAAGGCGCTCAGCATCAATGATCCTGACGGCGATGCGAATTCCGGTGGGTCGGCAGATATCCCAATCGATGCCAATCCGACCGAATTGCCGGGGGTGACTTTTGGTGGCTGGGTCAATGTGGCCGAAGACTTCGAGTTCGACGGATTCATGGCCATGGACAATGGCGGTTGGGATCGTGGTATTACGGTCAGTGACAACACTGGTGCCACTGGTTTCGGTGTCGCGAGTGGGGGAGCGCCAATCATTGGTGCGGATATTACCCCGGGCGAGTGGCAGTATGTTGTTGCGACCTTTGATACTGATGAAGGCGTCTCAACTATTTATGTGGGTGATTCCATGGCAGCAACATTGACGACCGAGGCTACCCCGGGAGACGATCTGGCGGGTGCAGGTGAACCTGTCATTGAGATCGGACGCTACGATAACCAAGATTACAACGGCTTGGTGGATGATGTTTTCGTATTCGACGAGGCCTTGGATGCCCATCATGTGAACGCGATTCGAAACTTCCGATTGAGCAGCCTCGACTATGACCCTGCACAAGTGTCGGCGCTCTTCGCGTTGTTTGCTAGTGGGCAATCCGGCGTGATCGGCGAGGCGAGTTGGGAACCAGCAAGTGGGCTGGTTGCCGATCCTCCGGGATCTGTTGTCGATCTTGGCGATGGCCAGTTTGTCGTCGTGCTCGATGATGCCGGAAACGGCATGAGAATTAGCGAGGGCGAGGCCGATCCTGATTCTGATGATGACGGGTTGGAAGATCTTTGGGAGACGCTGCAGTTTGGCAACCTCGATCAAACGGCCGATGGAGATCCAGATGAAGATGGTCTAACGAACCTCAAGGAACTTGAGGCGGGGACGCGGCCAACTAGCAGTGACACCGACCGCGACGGGCTGGCCGATGGCGCTGAGCTCAGCGAGCACATGACCAATCCGTTGAGCATTGATACGGATAGCGATGGTTATTCTGATGGGGTCGAGCTGGCCGCGGGCTCCGACCCTACCGATTCGGAGAGTGTACCACCGCCACCACCTCCCGGTATCCTAGCGTATTATGATTTTGAGGGGACCTTTGATGACACGTCGGGCAACGATAACACGGCGAGACCAGAAATGAATCCCGACCAAGTGTCTTTCATTGATGGTTTTCGCGGCCAAGGCGCAGAAATCAATGATCCTGATACGGAAGCGAATTCTGGTGGCTCTGTAAACATCCCCGTGGACGCCAACCCCGGTGAAGAACCGGATATTTCCTTCGGTGGCTGGGTCAATGTGGCCGAAGAGTTCGAGTTTGATGGCTTCATGTCCATTGACAATGGCGGTTGGGATCGAGGTATCACGGTGACTGACAACCAAGGCGGTGCTGGATTTGGCATCGCGAGTGGTGCTGCTCCTGTCATCGTCGGAGAAATCACTCCTGATGAGTGGCAGTACGTGGTGGCGACATTCAACGACAGCGAGGATCGCGGCATCCTTTATGTTGGGAATGCGGACCCAGCTGTTCGGACGACCGAGACCGGAGAGACACCCGATGCCGGTGATACACCGGGTGAAGTGGAAATCGAAATTGGTCGCTATGACAATCAGGATCTCAATGGCGTCGTGGATGATATTTTTGTTTATCGAGGTGAGCTGAGTGACCATCAAGTGAATGCCATTCGGAACCTTCGGCTAAGTGCGATTGACCACTCGCCCGTCGAGGCTGTGCAGTTGTTCGAGTTGTTCGGCTCTGGAGAGAGCGGAACGGTCGGTCTGTTCACCTGGACGCCAGTAGCTGGTTTGGCGGCAACTCCTCCTGGTGCTGTGGTGGAGGCCGGACAAGGATTCACCGTGGTTCTCGATGACGATGGCAATGGGATGATGTCCAGCGCGGCACCCCGGTTCCTGATCTCATCGATTACTCGAGATGACGTCTCGAGTGTCACCCTCACTTGGAACTCAAATACCAATAAGTTATACGCCGTAGACGCCTCGAATGACCTTACTACATGGGACACTCTTGTAGAACTTCTTCAGCCCACGGGCGAAGAGACGAGCTATGTTGATATGTCAGGTGAAATCGCCACCGACCTTCAGCGTTACTATCGCGTGCGGGAGCAAGCGCCTCCAAAGTTGTTTGAGGAAGGTTTCGAAGAGGGAGCTGAAGGGTGGACCGTCGGCGTTGTTGCAGGTTTCAGTGCCACAGGTACTGCCTGGGAACTTGGGGCGCCTAACAACAACGGACCAGCGGCAGCCTTCGCCGGTGAGAATGTGTATGGAACCGATTTGGATGCCAATTATGAAGACGCCACAGGCATCTATTTGCGCTCCCCGGTCATCGATCTTACGGGCGCTGGGCGCGCGAAACTCACCTTCCAACATTTCCTCGCGGCCTCTGATGGGGAAGGTGGGCGTCTAAATATCCTGGAGGCCGACGGAACACCTACTCCGGAGGGGGCTGGGCTAAAGCTCTACATTGGACCTGAAGGAAATACCGGAGATTGGGCACAGGAGTCGATTCGCTTAGCTGATTTCGATCGCCCAATCATCCTGGAGTTCGAGATCCTTTCAGCAGTAGACGACGATCCAATTAACCGTGCCGGTTGGTTTATCGATGAGATCGTCGTAGACTGAGGACGATGAATGTCATGATCCGGTGCTTGTGCGCCATCTGGTTGGTCTGCCTTTCCTGGGTTCAGGCTCAGGATAGTGTGGTTGTCTTCAACGAAATCCACTATCATCCGCCTGCAGAAGAAACCGAATGGATTGAGCTGCACAATCAGATGGCGGTTGACGTCGATATCTCCGGTTGGCGCCTGCGTGGCGGGATCAAGTATGACTTCCCAGCCGATACGGTCATTGGGGGCGGGGATTACCTGATCATCGCAGCCGATCCGGCAGGCGTGAAGGTGCCTTTCATTGATGTGTTGGGTCCATTCGAAGGCAAATTAAACAACGGTGGTGATACGCTGCGCTTGGAGGATCGATCGACGTTAGGGACGGTGGTGGGAGGCGAGCCTCGGTATCGGGTGATGGATCGTCTCACTTACGATGAGACCATGGAGACGGATGGGACTGGTTTTACTCTGGCAAAAATCGATCCGGATGGGGGAACTGAACCGTTATGGAATTGGTTAGCCAGTCATAATGCGGGGGGCACTCCCGGCCGTGCAAACTTTCCGCCAGGAACGGTGCCTTCTATTCCTGAGAACGGGCAGTTGGGGCCAATCGTGATCAATGAGATCATGTATCGCCAGCGACCTGCTCATGCCAAGCCAGCAGTTCCAGGTGAGTTTGCTCATGACGAACTCGTCGGACTCAACACCCCTTGGAAATTCGACGCCAGTGGATTGGCGCCTCTAGTAGACTGGGAATCTGGAGCGATTGATTGGCCGACTGGCAATGCGCCCTTTGGAGTGGGTTTGGATACTCCTGCGGTGACGATACGCACGCCACTGTCATTGTCCTCTGGCAATGTTCCCTTTGTTGCCACTCACTACTTCCGCAAGACGTTTCAGTTCACCGGAGATCCGGCAAGCTATTATGATCTGGCATTGAATCTCTATGTCGATGACGGTGCCGCAGTCTATCTCAACGGCACGGAGATCTATCGTGCGAATCTGCCCGAAGGTCAACTCACGAACAGAACCTCCGCCTTGGATGCGGTGAGCACGCTTGAATGGATCAATGTCCCTGACATCGATCCTAATCTGCTCCAACCGGGTGACAATGTGCTTGCGGTGGAGCTTCATCAGCAGTTCACCCTGTTTACCAAGAGTGATGATGCGGCCTTCGCTGCTGAGTTTGTTGCACGGCGTGCCACGAATCCTCCGGTAGGGGCGCAGCCTCATCGAGAGTCGGGAGAAGAATGGATTGAGTTGTACAATCGGAGTGATCGGCTTGTGGACTTGTCTGGTTGGCGTCTGGAAGACAAGCCGTTCGATGACGGCACCACACTCGCTGCGGGTGCCTATCTGGTGGTAGATTCGCTCAAGGGCACATTAAGCAATGGCGGCGAATCGATCCTGTTGCGCGATGCTGAAGGCAACGTGGTCGATGAGGTGTATTATCGGGATAATGGCCGTTGGCCGAAATCTGCGGATGGGTATGGATCGAGTTTAGAGCTTCGAAATCCCCATGCTGACAACGCGGTGGCGGAAGCTTGGGCCCCGAGTGATGAATCGACCCATTCGGAATGGATCACCTACAGTTATGAAGGCGTGGCGGAGAACGATGGCATTGGGACCTCTCTATATAACGAGATTGTCATTGGGATGCTCGATACTGGCGAGATCTTGTTAGATGATGTCAGTGTCATTGAGAATCCTGACGGTGCGGCGATCGAGCTGATGCAGAATGGGGATTTTGAGCAAGGAGACTTGGATGCGATGCCAGATCATTGGCTGGCTGTCGGCACGCACGGTGAACACGGTCGGACACGACTCGTGGAAGATCCGGATTCTCCCGGCAACAAGGTCCTTCACCTCATGACGACCGGTGCGACTGAAGACAAGCACAATCAGCTGAGTTCGGTTTATGATAATAACGATCGAGTCCAGTTAGGCCGGACGTATCGGATTTCTTTTCGTGCGAAATGGCTCTCTGGATCCAACCAGCTCAACACGCGTCTCTACTTCAATTATTTGCAGCGCACGACACGCCTGACGGTCCCTGATTCTGGGGGAACACCAGGGCAGCGCAATTCAACCTTCTCTCCTGACATTGGACCCACGCTCGATCATCTCACGCAGACCCCGGTCTTGCCGACTGCTGATCAATCAGTCGATGTTAGAATTCGAGTCGCCGATCAAGATGGAATCGACACGGTCAAGCTGACCTACGCGATTAATGGAGGGACTCTATTCTCGGGTGGGACTCACGTCGTCGACATGGAGGCAGAGAGCAATGGCATTTACAAAGGAACGGTTCCCAAGCGAAAGGTGGGCGATGTGATTCGGATCCATGTCTCCGCCACGGATACTCTCGGAAATGTAACGCATTATCCAAGACAGGGGGCGGACGCGCGAGCCATGTATGAGGTGATAGACGATCCGACGCTTGATGACGGGCCTCATCGGTTGCGGGTTTTGATGGAGAAGAAAGATCGAGAATATCTTTTTCAGGATGCGGTGAGAATGAGCAATGATCGCATTCTTGGTACGGTGATCTATAAGGATATTGTCTACTACAATGTGGGGATTCGACTCAAAGGCAGTGCCTGGGCCCGAAACAACACGCCCTTCCAAGGTTTGAACATTCGATTCGATTCCGAGAAGCCATTCCGAGGGGTGCATGAAACGATTGCCATGGAGCGCGACCCAGGGAAGGGCGAAATCATGGCGCACCATTTGTTCTATGCGGCCGGGGGGAAGCTTCCAGCCTACTACAATGATATTGTTCAGCTCGACTTTGATCAGGCAAGTTTCTCCGGTCGTGTCCTTCTCTTGATGGCTCGCACTTCTGGTCCCTTTCTCAGGGGCACCTTCGACAACGCTAGCGAAGGAACAGTTTACAACCTGGAACTTCTCTACACGCCTAATGGAACGATCGGCGGGCCAGAAACGGCCAAGCGCCCGTTCCCCTACAATCACACCAATGGGCGCTACGACTTCCGGATCATGGGTCCTGACAAGGAAGCCTATCGATGGGGCTTTCAGATTCGGAGCAATCGCGATTGGGACAACTATGAGCCCGTTCTCAGAGCGGCAGAAGCTTTTCACCTGGAAGGGAGCCGTCTGGAGACGGCGGCCGAGACAGCGCTGGATGTTGATCAATGGGCGCGTGCCTTTGCCATGATGGCTCTGAATGGCAACGATGATTTTTACAGCCGGATCTGGGAACACAATCTCCGGCTCTACCATCGGCCGGACGACGATCGCCTTCTGGCCGTTCCCTGGGATTTCGACCGTGCCTGGCGATTGAGTTCCTCATCTCCTCTCATCGGGGAGCGCAACGGAGATGGCGATCCCGTCAATCTCTCCAAGCTCTTTGAGGGATCGGTCAATCGTCGGCTCCTCCACAGTCACTTGCATGATCTCTTGGATAGTGTCTACAACACAGACTATGTCGACTCTTGGGCGAAACATTATGGGGCCTTATTTCGGAGCAGTCTAAGTAGCGTGACAAGCTATGTCCGGACGAGATCGAGTTTCGTGCGCAGGCAACTCCCTGATGAAATCCCATTCATCATCACGACGAATGGAGGCGTGGACTTTTCTATCGACCGAACCTTCGTTCCTTTGACCGGTCGAGGGTGGATCAATGTTCACGAGATCCGCCTGGAAGGGCTTCCGGCTCCGTTGCCGCTCGAATGGCGCGGTTCGGAGAATTGGAGGACTACCATTCCCGTCAACGAGGGAACGCATCCTGTCACGATCGTGGCGTATGACATGCGGGGCAATGAGGTAGGCTCCGCCTCGATCACCGTTACAAGCACCGCAAACGAGGTGCTTGCTAGTGCTAAGAATATGATGGTTTCTGAGATTCACTATCATCCGGCGGATCAGACGGCGAGTGAAACGGCTGCAGGATTTGATGACGCAGACGCGTTTGAATTCCTTGAGCTATGGAACGTTTCCAACAGCTTACGCGTCGAGTTGAATGGCTTGCATTTCACCAGTGGCATCCGTTTTGAGTTTGCAGAGACGGTTCTGGAGCCTGGTGAACGTGCGGTTCTCGTCGCCGATCGGTTGGCCTTCGCTCAACGTTATGGTGATCAAGTGCGCGTGTTGGGAGAGTATAATGGTCAGCTCAGAAACAGTGGCGAACGCGTTCTTCTCATTGCCGCCAACGGCTCCGTGATTGCTGATATCGATTACGACGATGATGCGCCGTGGCCGATTGAGGCCGATGGCGACGGACCCAGTCTGAGCTTCAGCGGCATACCAGGCGAGAGCCTGCCAGATGATCCGCAACACTGGGCCGCAAGCGTCATGTCAGGTGGTGATCCTGGCGTCTCGACGGGCGCTGCTGACATCACCTACGCAATGTGGAAAGAGGCGAACGGTTTGACTGATGATGCTGCGGATCTAGATGGCGATGGAATTTCGAACTTCTTGGAGTACGCTTTTGGATCAGATCCTCGAGATCCGTCTAGTTGTCGACTTCCCGCGCTAGACGCGTCAACGCGTCTGTTAGCGATTCCGGTGCGACCAGGCGCGATGGATGTGCAACGAACGCTCGAAGCGTCTTCCAATCTCGAGACCTGGGGGGCGGGAAAGATGTTTCGGTTGGTTCGCTCCGAAGGTGATATGCTCTTCTATCAAGAAGAGGCGGATGCTTCTATTAGAGAGAGATATATTCGTGTGAAAGTAGAGCTGTGAGGTAGAGGCGACAGGAGTGTCGCCTTTTCTTGATGTCTATTGGCGTCGGCGGGCAAACAACAGGCCGCTTCCTAGCAAGAGAAGCAGCGCAGAGGAAGGTTCTGGAATGAGTCCCCAAGAACCGGGTGCGGGAATGTCGCCAGGAGCGTCTTCGCCCAAGTAGAGAATGCCTGCAATGCGGTCGGCACCTAACACATAATCACCACCATTCTTATAGGGAGCCATGTTGAACTATGCCATGTCTGGAAATCCATCGACGACAGACTCATCCAGACCGGCAAGATCACCGACCACGGTGCCGAGACCAGTATCATTGGCACCGGCCGATTGCGTCAGATCAACTGGCAAGGTCACGACGCCACTTGTTAGGGTTGAGGAGCCGTTCGATACGTTGAGTTGAAGAATGTCTTCCCCAGCGCTACTGGTAAGGTTGACATCGAGGCGGATGCTTAGCGTCTGATTCGAGAATGCCTCGATACCGACAGCAAAGAACACATCTCCAGTTGGTGAACTGGTATTGAAATCGCCTTGGTCCTGATACACGTGGAGGCTTGAACCGATTAGACCAATCGCGATCCCTGTCCCATCGCCACCAGATTCGAACAGTATCTGGTTCGGTGAGGCCGGAAGGTTGGTGGCGGCAAAGCCAATGTCAGCAGTCCAATCCATCACGCCGACCAGAGGATCTGAGGTGTCGTTGACACCTGGCAAGAGGTCATAAACGGCACTGTGACTGGAGCTGGCAAGGGCCAAAGAACTGAGAAGGGTGAGAGCGCGCTTCCTCATGGCAATGCACCATATAAGCTTGTGGTAACAAGTGTGATCGTAATTCTCATCGTGCGCCCTCTCATGAGAAATAATTCGGCAGGTACGACCCAACCCATGAATAGTGTAGGAGTGGCAACCACCCTTTCAGAGCCCAGCGGTGGGAGCGAACACCTCTCCGAGGGCGATTTTATGCGGCAGCTGATGCAGCATGAGCCCGCTTTGCGGGCCTTTGCTCGGGCGTTATTGCCAAATTGGCATCTGGTGGATGAGGTGATTCAGGAGGCGAGTATCACGTTGTGGGACAAGTTTTCTCAACTGCGGGATGAGGAGGGCTTTCTTCCGTGGGCGAAAGTAGTCGTCCGCTTCAAGTGCCTTTCGGCCATTTCCAAGATGCAGCGCGATCGGCATGTGTTCAGTGATGGCGTGCTCGAAATTCTTGCGGATGACGCGGAAGCGATCGACGTGGAAGAGCAGGCTGCGGCCCGCATGGCTTTACGAACTTGCTTGGATCGCTTCTCTGAACCCCATCAGGAACTTCTGTTGGCTCCCTATTCAGGTGATGGGCGTGTGAAATCGATCGCGGAAGAAAGCGGGAAGTCGGCCAATGCGCTCTACAAATTGTTAGGGAGGCTTCGAGAGAAACTGTCCGTCTGCATTCATAAGAATCTCAAACCTCAGACCTGCTAAGGTGAATCCTGAAGAGCTCATCCATCGCTATTTGTTAGGCGAGGCGACCGGTGCGGAGATCAAGGCTCTCGAAGTGATGCTGGTGGAAGATGTCGAGGTGCGGCGCAAGTTTATCTTTGAGGCCGGGGTAGATGCAGGTCTTCGAGAGATTGCCTTGGAGCGCGTGTCAGAGCCGAAGGTGATCGAGAAAGTGCCGTTCAAAGCGAGGTTCTTGTCCGTTGGTTTCGCGGCTGGTGTTGCTTTCTTGTTAGGGGTGGGGATCATGCATTTCGGGGGAGAGACAGTGCCCGATGAGAGTGTGAACAATGTTGGGGTCGAGGAGCCTATGGCAGAGGGCTTCGCAGTCATTGAGAATCTCTTCGGTGCTGAGTGGGCACCCCATGAGAAGGCGCGGAGGAAAGGGGATAGCCTGGGGGCCGAGGTTCTGCGTCTCCAAGGTGGGTTGGCTGAGGTGCAGTTCTTCTCGGGTGCGACAATGATGATTCAGGGGCCTGCGGAGATCGCTTTGAAGTCGGCTTGGGAAGCGCATTGTCAGGATGGTGTGGTTAGAATGCGAGTGCCGCCGGCGGCACGTGGATTCAAGCTGTGCGGCCCGGAGACCGAGATTGTTGATCTCGGCACGGAGTTTGGGTTTCAGGTCCGAGATGGGGCTGCTCATGTGGAAGTGCTCGATGGGGAGATCTCGTTTCGTCATCGGGAGGGTGAGGAGCACATTGCCACCAAAGGGGCGGCATGGGCGTTGCCTGGTGATAGGGCAGAATCCGAAGCCGAACGTGGCCTTGTTCCCTTTCCAAAGATGAGTCGTATGGGAGGACAGGTTCAGTTGAGTCAGCGTAAAGGTTTCGAGCAATGGCAGTCTTTCAGCGCTGACTTTGCACGTGATGAACGAGTCATCGCTTACTACTCGTTTGATCGCGATGATTTGTCGGCTGTGATCCCGAGCCTGGCCGAACCTCGAAGTTCGGAACTCGATGGTGCGGTAGTGTTGGCGGAGTCTGCTGCAGGGCGTTGGCCCGGGATGAAGCAAGCGCTGGAATTTCGGCGGCCTGGAGCGCGTGTACGTGTGCGTATTCCTGGTGAGTTCCAAGCCCTAACGTTTTCTGCGTGGGTGCGATTAGATAGTCTCGACCGCCGTTACAATGCTTTATTCATGGGCGACGGCTACGAAACGGGCGAGCCCCACTGGCAAATTCGCGACGATGGAAAGTTGATGCTTTCCGTCATGGTGGACGATTCCCGTCATTATCCTGACCGTCCGGATTTGCGCTATCATCGCGTCTATTTCTCGCCACCCATGTGGGATCTATCGATGAGTGGGCAATGGTTGCACTTGGCTTCAGTCTTTGATCCCGCTTCTCAGACCGTGTCGCATTATGTGAATGGAACGCGGCTCTCTCGTGAAGTGATCGCTGCGGACTTCCTGATCGCCACCTTGCGTATCGGTAACGCAGAAATCGGCAATTGGGGGCAGCCTTTGAGAAAGGATCCAAGCTTCGCCATTCGAAATCTTAATGGTAGGATCGATGAAATTGCCATCCTGAACGCTGCTCTCACCGACACTGAGATCCGCGAGTTGCATGACCGTAGCCGAGCCGGACATTATTAACTCCCCCACCTCTGCCCACCCGACCATGAAGAAAGCCCCCACTCCCGCGACATCTCTTTTCGTGATTGCACTCCCATTGATGTTCGCGTTCACGGCCAGCGCGAAGCTTGTGGCCTGGTTCCCGCTCGATGAAGCCGAGGATGATGCGAAGCTCGAGGTGGCTGAGATGGTTGAGAACCGCGGTGACTCATTTACCATCGGCTATGATCCTGAATTCCCGGAATCGTCATTCATCAATCGTGGTCACCCTTCAGCGCGGGCGAATCTGGGTACGTCCTATCTCATTAGCAAAGGTGGCGGTTTGGAGCTAGGTGACCATATGGCCGTTCAGCCAACGGACAAATTCACGATATCTTTCTGGTTCCAACCGCTTACGTTAGACGCGTTTGATCGATTCATGGAGACTCAGGTGACGAATACGAATGCCCAGGATGGAATCCGCATTGACATGGGTTCAGGGAATCGGGTGCGCGTGCTGATCCGTGATGGCGGTGAAGCGAATACGCAGTTCAATCATCCCATTACGTTGAAGAATGATGGCACCTGGTACTTCTTTTCCTTCCGCTATGATTCCGAGGGGATCGATAATGCGCCCTTCCAACTGACGGTAGTCGAAGCCACTGGCGAACTGCTCGATGAGTTTGCCATCATGGATGCGACGGGAGGACCTGGAGCCCTCAACACAGGTCCTATTAGTTCCCCTCATGCTGTATGCACGTTAATTGGAGTTGAGAATACTGGTGGAACAGGTGGAAACAACCTTCACGCGGCCTTTGATGAACTTGCCTTCTACGACAATTCGGATGGCAATGGCGTCCTTTCCGATGAAGAACTAGCAAACGTCTACAACTTCGGGCCCTCGGGCGTTCAGTTGATTGGAGCTTTCTCATCAGACGTTGCAAGTGTCTCACCGGGAAGTCCCGCGACATTGTCTTGGGAGCTCTTGGGCATTATCGATACGTTAGTCATGGACGATGGCCAAGGAAACGTGACGGATCTTCTTCCATTGACCGATGCTGGAAAGGGCACCCTGGCAGTGATGCCTGACGAAACCACGACCTACACGCTACGAGCCGTAGGAGATGAGGCTGTGAATGTGCTCACGCTGAAGATCCTTGCAGGCGCTGCGCCTGAGATTGGTTCGTTTACGAGTACTAAGAAAGTTATTAAGAGTGGCGAATCGGTAGACCTTTCCTGGCTTGTCACGGGGGCAGACTCCCTTTCGATGAATCCTGGAGCTGCGGATATCATGGGGATGACGACCATTAGCGCGGCACCCACCGAGACGACAACGTATACCTTGTCTGCAACCAATGGCTTTGGGACGACTTCTGCCGACGCGCTCGTAACGGTGATTAGTGGTCCAGTGCCAGCACATCTCTATGTGGCGTCTCATCCTGACAATAACGACAATACGTGGGTAGACGGCGTTGCGAATAAGAACTTGGGTGTAAACGGAGCCATTCTCAATACGTCGCTGGTGGAGCCAAGCCCCAATACAAATATCACTTCGACCTATGCCTCAGACGGTGGACTTGCCGGTGCTACGGCGGGCAGTTTTCAGTTTCCTGAATTCACGGTGGAGATCTGGCTGCGACCGGGCGAGGATCTCGGAGCAGATCATGAAGTCGTCTTTGAATCCGGGGGAGGACAGAATGGGATCGCCGCGATGATTACGCAAAGCGGCTTCCGATTTATTGGCAGTATCGGGGACGAACGCACACTCGATATCGAAGTGCCGATGGGAGGGCTGGTGCTCGACGACTTTGTTCAACTGGTCTTCTCGAACGACGCGAATACGGATGCGTTTGAAGTGTCTATCCGTGACACGTTTGGGAGTACGAAGACGGCTTCTGAAACTGCGGACGTTCTCATTGGCGGCAATGGAGCGGTTGTCTTCGCCTATGGCTCCGGCGGTCTGGGTGGTGACAACAATCTTGGCGGGCGGACTGAAGCGGCGGATGTGAATCCAGAAGGGCTCACAGGGTTTGCGGGTGAGATCGCGATCCTAAATATTTATGATAGCATACTGAGTAGTGATGACATTCAGCTCGCGTTTGATGCTGTGGCAACTGCCGTTGGGACGCCTCCTCCAGCATTTGCTATCAGAGAAATCGTTCGCGATGCCAACGCTGGCACCCTGACGCTTACTTGGGATGCAGTTAGTGGAAGCACTTACGGCGCTCAGTTCTCTACCGATTTGGAAGAGTGGTTCGATCTTGCCGGGCCGTTTACGGCCACGGGCGAGCAGACCACGGAGATTATCAATGTGCCTAATCCTCCTGAGTTCTTTGTAAGAGTTGGTGTTCAACAATAGTGATTATGAGATTCTTTGCTATCCTTCTTGGTATCGCGTGGTTCACCTCTGCTGCGAAGGGACAGCCGCAGATCACCGAGTTCGTCGCGATCAATGCGGCGTCTCTTGCGGATGGCGATGGCAGTACGCCTGACTGGATTGAGATCCACAATCCCCAGGCGGAGCCCCTCAGTCTTTGGGGCTATCATCTTACCGATGATGTCGAGATCCCTGACAAATTCACTTTTCCAGAAGGAGCGATGTTATCTGGTGGAGGCTATTTGGTCGTCTTTGCTTCAGGGAAAGACGAGCCCGGCTACACTGATGCCAGCGGTAACCTTCATACGAATTTCTCCTTGGACGGCGATGGCGACTACCTTGCCTTGAGCGCTCCCGATGGAACGCTCATTCAAGTGTTTGATCCAAGTTATTCAAAGCAGTTCGAGGATGTGTCGTATGGGATTGGCACTTCAGCGGCTTTCACTTCACTGGTGACGTCTGAGACGGCGGCGACTTGGTTTGTACCCAATGCGGACATTGGGAGTGATTGGCAAATGGCAGACTTTGATGCTGCGGCATGGAACAACTCCAGTGTTGGTGTTGGTTACGGTCACGATGCCTTGGTTAGTGACGGTGGCAATACGCGTAGTGTCATGTGGTTTGGCAATCCCTCCGTGTATCTGCGTGTCCCATTCGGTGTGGAGGATCCGAGTGCGATCACGTCACTCACTTTGAATATGCGTTTCGATGATGGCTTTGTCGCGTATGTCAATGGAACGCGTGTAGCGGCTGCCAATGCGCCGGACGAGGCAGAGTTGATGAACAACTCGACGGCGACTGCTGAGCGCCCCGAAGATCGTGTGGCTGCGGCAGAAGCGTTCACGATTCCTGCCAATGTGCTTGTTTCCGGAACGAATGTCCTCGCCATTCATGGACTCAATTTCTCTGCTTCTGGTGCGAACTCGGCCGACTTCCTAGCGCTACCAGAACTGACGGGGCTATCGACTGATGCTGCTGGTAATTTTGGTTATTTCACCAAGCCAACTCCTGGCAAGATGAATGGCGAGTCACCCCTAATTGGCTTTGTCGAAGATACGAAGTTTTCCCATGACCGAGGCTACCACACAGAGGCTTTCGATCTTGCGATCACGACAGCGACTCCTGGGGCGACCATCATTTACACCACGGACGGGACGCCTCCCTCTCCAGATACCGGTAACATCTTTGTGGATACCATGAACGGAACGATCTATACAGAGCCCATTGCGATCAGTGAAACCACGACGCTACGCGCCATGGCAATGAAGACAGGTTATCAGTCAACGAACATCGACACGCAAACATACCTCTACGTGGATGACATTGTTCGCCAAGATCGGCCTTCGGATTATCCCTCGTCTTGGGGCGGTGGTCGTGCTGACTACGACATGGACCCTGACATTGTTGATCACCCGGACTATGCAGATAAGTTTCACAAGGCTTTTGCCGCGCTTCCTTCGTTGTCACTCGTTTTTGACCCGGATGCGTTCTTTGCGGCGTCTACGGGAATCTATCAGAATCCCCAACGTGAGGGAGCGAACTGGGAGCGACCTCTATCCGTCGAGTTCATGATGCCCGATGACTCGGAACCTGGATTCCAGATCAACGCGGGTGTGCGTGTTCAAGGTGGCTCCTCTCGTAATACTGACACTCCCAAACATTCCCTATCATTGCGCTTTCGAGCCGACTATGGTGCCGAGAAACTGCGATACCCGTTGTTTAAGAATTCGCCTGGAGGTGACACCGCCGTGGACCGCTTCGATCTTCTCCAACTGCGGCCAGAGTACAACTTCGGCTGGATGCACCGGCACTGGTATCAAGCCCTCCACGCTCTTTATGGACGCGATCAGTGGGCGAGCGATCTCTTCAATGCCATGGGGCAGAATGGCTCCCACGGACGGTGGGTGCATCTCTTTCTGAACGGCATTTACTGGGGGGTCTATGATGTCCACGAGCGTCCCGATGCGGATCACATGGCGAACTACTTTGGTGGGACTGATGATGATTACGACACGGTGAATTCATCCAACGCAACGCGCGGAGATTTGCGTGCCTACAACGACATGATGGATATCGCCTACGGGAGCATTGAGGATGAATCTGACTACAATGACATCAAAGAGTTTCTCGATATCGATGCCTTTATTGATTACATGATCCTCAATGCCTATGTGGGCAACCGTGACTGGGATGGCCACAATTGGCGAGCGGCGCGACGACGTGAACCTGGCGCGGGCTACCTCTTCTTTCCATGGGACACCGAATTTGCCGCGTCCCACGTTGGCGGCGGGGCTTTTGATCCGCCAGATTTCTTCACCACCACACTCTCGACCGATGTGACGGACAAGAACGGCCATCGTCGGCCCACCGGACTCCAACAGCGCCTTGCCATGAACGATGAGTATCGGAGAAGATATGGTGATCGCGTCCACGCCCACTTCTTCAATGGCGGACCGCTCACGCCCGAGAGGGCTGCTGCCATGTGGACAGCTCGATCTGCATCGATGAATGATGCGATTGTGGCCGAATCGGCGCGCTGGGGAGACTTTCGTCGTGATGTCAATCCAGGGCGATGGAGTAAGGACCAGTTTGATCTCTATACGCGAGACGAGCACTATTTGCCGGTTCACGAATGGCTCCTGGATACTTACATACCTCAAAGGTCTGACATCGTGCTAGAGCAGTTGCGTAACCGCAGCCTATATCCCAAGTCTGGTGCACCCGATTTCTCCGTGCATGGTGGCATGGTTGCTCAAGGAACAGAGGTTCTGCTCGGGAGTAGTGTCCAATACACCACGGACGGATCAGACCCACGACTTCCCGGAGGGAATCCGAACGCTATCTCGGGCAGTAGTCTCGTGCTGAATGAATCCACACATCTCAAAGCGCGCAAGCGAACCATCTTTGGTGACTGGTCTGCACTCACAGAAGCGTTCTTCACTGTCGGTTCTAGTGACCTCCGTGTTAGCGAAATCATGTATCATCCGGCCGACCAGCCTCGGGCAGAGTTTGTCGAGATTCACAACAGCGCCGACCACGCTGTTTCGTTGGCTGGCCTTCTGTTTAGCAATGGGGTCACCTTCGAATTCGATCTCCATTCGTCGATCCAGTCTCTTGCCCCAGGTGCGCGGCTTCTCGTCGTCCGTGATATTAAGGCTTTCAAAGTTGTTTATGGGGATGTTCACAACGGCATTATTGCTGGCTCCTTCCAGGATGGCACGAGCCTGTCCAATAGTGGTGAGACCCTGACCCTTTCTGATCCCAACAAGGCCGTAGTCTTCACCGTCACCTACAACGACAAGGCTCCTTGGCCAACGAACGCAGATGGTCATGGACGCTCGCTCGTCTATACGGGTGGAGATGCGAGCTCTGTTGGAAGCTGGGGGGCCTCCGCTGCGCCAAATGGCGGCCCAGGTGCAGCCGATACGGCCGAGCCTGCCTCGTTGGATATTCTCTCGGCTCCGCTAGAGATTGTGCGAACGAGTGACGTACTCATGCTGACGTATTCGACGACGTTGGCAGAAGCCGAGATCTCGATTCAGCAATCAGCCGACCTGAAGGTATGGGCGGACATTGAACCCGAAGTTCTGAGTGAGACCGTCGATGGGGACTCTCGATTGGTCACGGTCGAGTTGCCTGAAGATTCAGCGGGCTTTGTCCGTATCGTGGCAGTGCCAGGAAATTAATCTCACGTAGAGACGCGGAGTTTTTTAAACGAATGAAACTGGCGAAACAATCGTTCCGACTCAGACGTGGTCTTCACCTAATCAGCCAACTCCCTATAATATGAATCTCTGCGTGAGCCTTCTTTCAGAAGTCTTGTTATCTTAGCCTCACTAACCCTGTGTCGTGACCTCTGCGCTTGCAGATCGCCCCAACATTATCCTCATCCTCTGCCACGACCTTGGCTACGGCGATTTGGGGTTCAACGGAGCCATTGATATATTGTTCAGCGCCTAGTGGAGTGGCCTAACGAAACATATTATCACTTGTCCGGCGTGAGAGGTTTGATTGTCACGCCCGTCGCGCTGACGTGGTAGCCTACGCCAGATAGACCTGTGATGTAGCGAAGAATTGCTGAGGCCGGTACGTCGATTAGATCAAGGGTGATAGAAGAGCCACCTTTCGGAATCGAAGGGGCGATGGTGATTGGAACGCCCTTTTTCTCAGGGTCCAGTTTGATGGTTTCAGCGCGTAGCCAGTCAATGGCCTCTTTGAGGGATGCACCTTCGAAGCGCGCTTGAGGAATAACGATCTTGTTCAGCATCTTTGCGATGGCGACCGCACCTGGATCGTCGTCGTCGTTCTCTCCGACGGGCTCTGTTCCATCGCGCGGTTTGATCTTTTCGGCATACTTGTTTATCAGAGCATCTACCAATTTCATATTTGTTTGCGTGTTTCTGACGATGAGTATCGACCGCTTCTCTTGGTGAAACGCACTCGCGCCCTCGGGAAATTCGACCTTTGCTGCTTCTGGAATTTGCTTCTGGGTCACCGCTGATGACGATGCCTTTGATTTCAGGTTGAGGTCCTGAGTGGCGATTTGAATGAAGTTCTCTGGAGCACGGTAGGACTTGGTGTAGAGGGGCCCATCAGAGACCGAGGGCGAGATGATTGTAGTTGGGATGACAAGACTGGGTAGGAGGCGCTACGGGTTGCGACGGCTCAGTTGAACCGGCTTCGATTTCAACGGGAGCTATTTCACGGTGCACAGGTGTTTCTGCGGGTACCTAAATGTGAACCAAGGCTGGGAGAAACGATAGGATCGCGACGGCAATCGAGGCTCGGATTGTCCATCGCCAGAACACATTCCTGAGAGCCGCCGACCCTCGCTTGAGGCAAAGGATGTAGATCAGATGGCAGACAAGTAGAACGACCATCCCGCGGAGACTAGCAAGCCATACAGGATGCAAGTGAGTGATTGTCAGGGGATCGAAATTCATCGGTTGCGTTTCGCCTCCTCGATTTTTCGTTCAATTCGCGCGATGTCTTAGGAGCCGAGCTCTTGGTCCTTCATGTTCAAGAGACCGGAGACCGCTTGTCCTACGGAACCATCGAAGAAGGTCTCTACAATTCGGCGAAGAGCGGAGTCGGCGGCTTTCTCCCGTTGCCATCGCGCTGTGTAGACGAATAGTCTTCCGTCCTTTTGTCGAAGCAAATGGCCTTTGCGCTCTAGCACTCCCAAGAGAGTGCGAACGGTAGAGTAAGTGGGAGGATCCGCCAACTTTTCATGAATGTCTCTCTCTGATGCCGCTCGTCCTGCGTAAACAATATCCATGACCTGGTTTTCTCTCCGCGTGAGGGCACCATCTTGCCCATCACGAATCTGTTTCTTCTTAGCCATCTCTTAAAGCTAAAAAAGTAATCGGCTGCTTGATCTGAGAAGGCGCGGTATTTAAGAAATATTCGTCGGCAGGTCTGTCAACGACGCAGAATAGGAGAGCATGTATCATTCTATCGCGCAGCGGCTTGCCGCAGCTTCGATTGGTTCCTACGCTTAGAGCAGTTCCCTTAAAATGAGACCTACCTTCTGCAGTTTACTCGGTGCCTGTTTCCTGTACACCTACGTCCTTCCCTGGTCTTCTCGCGCGGCCGACTATGAGACGGAAATTAGGCTGATCCTTGAAGAGAATTGCCTCGACTGCCATGGCCCTGACAAGCAGAAGTCCAAGCTCCGTGTCGACAAGCGGGCGCTCTTGGTAAGGGGTGGGGATAGTGGTATGCCTAGCATCGTGCCTGGTGATCCGACGAAGAGCCACTTGATCGATCTCGTCAAAGGAACAGATCCAGATGAAATCATGCCGCCAAAGGGTGAACCGCTGACAAGTGACCAGATTGCTCTATTGGTGAAGTGGATCGAGGGCGGAGCTGAATGGCCTGGCCAGATGGACGAAGTGGCTGAGGTCACCACAGACCACTGGTCGTTCCAACCGGTGATCCGACCGGCTGTTCCGAGTGGTGCTAACAAGCCGGTGGATGCGTTTCTCATCGCAGAGCTGAAGGACGTTGGGATTGAGGCGAACGGACCAGCCGATGCGCGATCCTTGATTCGTCGCGTCTCGATTGTATTGACAGGCTTGCCTCCGACGCCTGAACGCGTGGCGACTTTTGAGGAAACGTGTGCACAGGATTCAGACGCTGCTTACGCAGAGCTGGTGGACGAACTGCTTGTGTCCAAACACTTTGGTGAACGCTGGGCGCAACATTGGCTCGATGTGATTCGTTGGGCCGAAACGAATGGCTCCGAGTCAAATCTCTATCGCAAGAACGCCTGGATCTATCGCGACTATGTCATTCGTGCGTTCAATGAGGATCTTCCTTACGATCGCTTTGTCAGGGAGCAGCTGGCAGGAGATCAGTTAGGCTGTGGTGACGCCACGGGCTTTCTCGTGGCAGGACCGCATGTGCCTGCGGCTACGGTTGGCCAGGAGGAGACAGCCATTCGCCAGGCGCGCGCGGATCGTATGGATGAGATCATGCAAACGGTGGGAGCATCCATGCTTGGGGTCACGGTAGGTTGCGCGCGCTGTCATAATCACAAGTTCGATCCCATCTCGATCAAGGACTACTATGCACTCACAGCGGTCTTTCAGGGCGTCGAGTTTGGCGGGCGGGTTCCTGAATTCTCTGCAGATCATCCTCGTAGAGAGCGCGCTCAAGTTATTGGGGCTAAGATGTTCACAGAACGGGCCACGCTGCGGAAGTTTCTCGGCGTGTGGGAAGAGAATTGGGGTGGCTTTGCCGAAGTGCAGTTCCCTGCCACGACGACCAATGCGGTGCGCATCGAGTTTCAGAATAAGGCTGCCTTTGTGGATGAGCTAGAGCTCTTTGGCCCAGATGATTACTATCGAAACGTGGCCCTTGCTTCGAATGGTGCATCGCTTGTCACCAATCCTAGCATGACGCAACTTCGAGGTGACCTGAAGAATGCGAACGATGGCATCTACGGTACCATGACGTGGAAGTCTCGCGCGCCGGAAGGCAGCAAGGTGAAACCGTGGGTTGAGGTTCACTTCAAAGAGCCTCACGAGGTCAGTCGATTTCGGTTCAGCAGCAATCGGGAGTACTACTTCGAAACAGACTATTTGGAGAAGATGCCGTCTGGCACTTTTCCCGCCGTGCGAATCTCTACGATGCAGTCAGATGGGAGTTGGAAGGAGGTCGGAAACAGCCAACAGGCCCGAAAGAACCTAAATCAGAAGCCGGCGATGAAGGGGGCGTCTGCTAGGCTCCATGACCAGATTGCTAAACTGAAAGAGGAAGGGCCGCGGCATAGCTTTGTAGGCCAATTCAAGCGACCAGGAGTTACCCATATATTGCATCGCGGGAGTCCTGAGAATCCACGGGATGAAGTGGCTCCCGCTGGCTTCGATATCTTGAAAGGCGACCTCGGACTCGAATCAAACGCGCCTGATGCAAAACGCCGCCTGCAATTTGCGGAATGGCTCACCGATCCTGGCCATCCACTCACTGCCCGCGTGATTGTAAACCGCCTTTGGCATCATGTCTTCGGTGCAGGCATCGTACCTACGAGCAGTGACTTCGGCTTGGCAGGAGCGATGCCGACTCACCCCGAACTGCTTGATTGGCTAGCTGCTGAGTTTGTTGAGCCCAGTGGTGCCGAGGGGACTCCTTGGTCCATGAAGGGCATGGTTCGAAGGCTTGTGATGACCGATGCGTTTCGTCGGGCCAGCCAACCATCTGAGGTCGCGTTGCGGGCAGACGCCGGTTCAGCATTGCTCTGGCGCTATCCGCCTCGCCGGATGGAAGCTGAAGTCATTCGCGATGGGATCCTTCAGGCCTCGGATAAGCTGGATCGTCGCATTGGTGGTCCTAGTTATCGGATTCACAATGTGAAAAAGACCTACGCGCAGTGGGAGGTCGTCAATAACCATGGTCCCAATACGTGGAGACGCATGCTCTATCAAGAACGCTATCGTCGGGTTGATGATAAGATGTTCACAGCCTTCGATTTCCCTGATTGTGGTCAGGTACGGGCAAAGCGGCCTGTTTCGACCACGCCCTTGCAGGCATTGAATCTCATGAATAGCGACTTTGTTATTGAGCAAGCAAAGTTTATCGCTGAGCGTGCGCGGGCGGAGGGCAGCGCGGACCCTGTCACTCGAGCCTTCCAGCTACTGCTCGGACGGGCACCCGTTGCGGATGAACTTGCAGCCTGTGAAGACACGGAACTCGAGCTTGTTTGTCGCAGCCTGATGAATTCTAACGAGTTTGCCTTTCTGCCGTGATGATGAAGATGGCTCACGCAGAGACGCAGAGACGCAGAGATTCTTGTGCGGAACCCAATGAAATCTCGGGGCTGATCGTTGATCGGGCGGTGAATGTGCATACGGTTTTGGCCCCTGGATTGCATGAGTCGGTGTATCAGCGAATCTTGGCCTATGAGTTACGAAAAGCCGGTTTAGAGGTAAAGACTGAGGTGGCTATCCCTGTAGAATGGGACGGTCATATCATCGACGAGAGCTTTTGTGCTGACATTATCGTGGATGGAAAGGTTCTGATAGAGCTGAAGTCACTTGAGTCGGTGCAACCTTTCCACAAGAAACAAGTTTTTACCTATTTGAAGCTCTCAAAAATCCAGTTAGGCCTTCTCATCAATTTCGGAGCACCCTTGCTGAAAGAGGGGCTCCACCGCATCGTCAACGATCTTCCAGAATGAACCACTCGTTATCAAAATCCTCTGCGTCTCTGCGTCTCTGCGTGAGCCTTTTATTCATTTGCTGCGGCGCTCACGCTGCCGACAAACCGAATATCCTCTTTATAGCCATCGATGATCTGAGGCCAGAACTTGGCTGCTACGGCTCGCCAGCGGTGAAGTCGCCAAATCTCGATGCGCTTGCAGCGCAAGGGATGCGTTTCGATCGGGCTTATTGTCAGGAGGCCATCTGCTCTCCCTCGCGTGCGAGTCTGATGACGGGCACGCGACCGGATACCAATGGACTGACGCACAACTACATCGATTTCACTGCTGTAGACAAAAGCCTGACGACGCTTCCCAATCACTTTGCCAACCATGGCTACGAAACGGTCTTCTGTGGCAAGATCTATCATCGTCCTGAGCACTCGCCGGAGTCTTGGACTCGCAAACCGGCGCACAAGCTAGTCAAGGTGCCCAGGCCTAAATCGCCCTACGCTCTGGCAGAGAATCAGAAGCTGCGTAATGACAACTTCAAGGCGATGTTTGAAACGTATGGCGAAGCGGCCAAGCGCGGATTGGGTAGTGGGCCCGCCTACGAGAATGCCGATGTTCCGGATCACCGTTACATCGATGGCTACAATACTGAGTTGGCCATGGCCACGCTCAAGCAAATGACGAGCGACCAGGTTGATAAGCCGATCTTCTTGGCAATGGGCTACAAGCTTCCACATCTCAACTGGATCGCGCCAAAGAAGTATTGGGACATGTATGATCGTGACAAGATCCAGCTAGCGAACCAAATCGATGGCCCGAAAGTTGGCGCAGCGATGGGGCTGCATGCTTCCTTCGAGCTGCGCACGCGGGCTGGCATTCCAAAGTATGGCCCGCTTGGTGAGGAGTTGGCCCGCACTTTGCTTCACGCCTATTATGCGAGTGTTAGTTATGTGGATGCCCAGATTGGCAAGCTTATCAGCACCCTTGCGGAAACCGGTATCAGTGACAATACCCTCATCATTGTTTGGGGCGACCATGGCTGGCATCTCGGTGAGATGGGCATTTGGGGAAAAGCGACGAACTACGAGATCGCCACACGCGTGCCGTTGATCGCGTCGACTCCTAACATGAAAGCTAAAGGCAAGAGTAGCAAAGGGCTGGTAGAGCTACTCGACATTTATCCAGCGCTGTGTGATCTTGCAGGGCTTCCCAAGCCCAAGCATATTGAGGGCCGTAGCTTTGCGCCTATCTTGGATGATCCGGAATTTGAGATGAAGAAGGCGGCGATCAGTCAGTTTCCCAATCCAGCCCTGCGCGAGTGGGCTGCGAATCCTCTTTCACCGGCAATGCGCGAGACCTTTTTTGGCCCGTTGATCAAGGATGTGGAAGCCAAGATCATCAAGCAACAGGGGGATGTTTGGGACCGGGATCTCTTTGAGAATCATCTGACGGGGTACACCCTGCGTTCGAATCGCTATCGTCTCGTGGTGTGGCGCGATCATCGGGATTCCGCATCGAATCCGATCTTCACCGAACTTTTTGATCACGAGAAAGATCCCACGGAAACTATTAACGTCGCTAGTTCTCATCCTGATGTCGTCGCGAAACTCACGGCCCAACTCAGCGAGATCCTGAAGAAATGAATGCTCACGCAGAGACGCAGAGACGCAGAGACGCAGAGTTTCTAAACAAGCTATCTGTGATAGGGCTTGGTCGTGGCCAGACGCTCATCGATTGCTCAACGGGCATAGAATAACACCCCCTCTGCGTCTCTGCGTGAGACTTTATTCACCTTTGCTTTCTAACCTTATGATTCAGCCAGAACATTTGACCCCTCGAGGGCGCCAGCTACTCAATCGCAGGAATTTCATGCGCAACAGCGGTCTCACGCTTGGTGGGCTTGGTCTAGCGCAGTTGTTGGCTGCGGAGGACGATCCGGCGGCGTTTAGCGGCAAGCAGCCCATTCGGCCTAGCATCGATGCCGACAATCCGTATACGCCCCGAGGAAGCCATTTCGCTGGAGCTGCGAAGCAAGTGCTCGTCATCTACTGCCCCGGTGCGCCCAGTCATGTGGATACCTTTGATTACAAACCTGCCCTAACGAAGTATCACGGTCAAAAGCCTCCTGGTGTACCTGCCGTGACGTTTGAGGGGCCAACGGGCAATATCGCGAAACCCTTCTGGGAGTTCAAACCGCGCGGCGAAAGCGGTAAGATGACGTCCGAACTCCTTCCGAACATGGGCGCGTTGGCGGATGACTTTTGTTTCATCCACTCGCTTCACACACAGACGAGTGCGCATCCCCAGGGTGAGAATTTCTTTAACACGGGCTTTACGATGGAAGGCTTTCCATCGTTTGGGGCTTGGGTCACCTATGCCCTAGGATCGGAGTGTCACGATCTCCCCGCCTTTGTGGCGATCAATGATCCACGTGGACTTGCTCGATCCGGAAAGAACAACTTTGGGAATGGCTTCTTGCCTGCAGCCTTTCAGGGAACCGATTTCAACGCCAAGAATCCTCCTGCCAATCTGCGTCGCCCGCAGAGTCTTACGGCTTCTGATGATAAGAAGACGGTTGATCTCCTCAAGCGGCTGAACGCTAGACATCTCGAACAGTATCCTGGCGACGCTGACCTGGCTGCCCGCATTGCGAGCTACGAGCTGGCGGGGCAGATGCAGACCTCAGTTCCAGACATGATGGATATGTCCGGAGAGCCGGAGTCGATTCATAAGGAATATGGCACGGATACGGGGACCGAGTTGAAACGCGAGTATGCGAAGAACTGCATACTCGCTCGCCGTCTAATCGAGAAAGGTGTACGGGTTGTTCAGCTCTTCAATGGCAGTGATCCTGCTGGGGGAAATGGGATCACGAACTGGGACTCACATTCCAATATTCTAGCCACGCATGCCATGCAGGCTGAGATCATGGACCACCCTACCGCCGCCATGATTCGCGACATGAAACGTCGCGGTTTGTTAGAAGATACGCTTGTTGTCTGGTGCAGCGAGTTCGGACGCATGCCTTTCCTTCAAGGCAACGGCACGGGGCGTGATCACAATCCTGACGCCTTTACTTGTATTCTCGCCGGCGCTGGGGTGAAGAAGGGGTTCAGCTTTGGTGAGAGCGATGAGTTTGGATTCAAGACAGCTGTCGATCCTGTTGAGATTTATGATTTCAACGCCACGATTCTCCATCTCATGGGGCTCGACCATGAGCGGCTGAGCTATTACCACAATGGTCTTGAACGCCGCCTAACCAATGTGCACGGGCATGTCATTGAGGACGTCCTGGCATAGGCGCACTTGCTATTCCCCGATTTGCCTCACTCGCAACGGTCTTGGAACTGGCCGTACGCCGTCTCAGCTGATTTGATTGGCGCAATGAACAGACTTTCTGGATTCCTACTCTCTGTTGCTGCCGTCTTCCCCTTGTTCACTGCTGGACATGTCTTGGGAGATCAGGATCCCGTTCGAGTCTTCATCTTTGCGGGCCAGTCGAATATGGTTGGTTCTGATTCTAAAGTCGACGATATCAAGCGCTTTCCTCCGTTTGCTGGCTTGGAGAAACCTCAGCCAACTGTTAGATTCTCCTACAGCATTGGTCGTGAGAACAAGTCGACCTCTAACGGTTGGGTCGATCTTCAACCTGTGAACAACATTGTGGGGCCAGAGTTGAGCTTTGCGCGGAAGGTCACGCAACATATTGATATCCCCATTGCTATCATCAAGTGCGCGGCTGGTGGCACTCATCTGGGTGGAGACTGGAACCCAGATAAGCCGAGCGGTTTCAAGATGTATCCTCGATCTCTGGCACTGATCCGATCCTCACTGGCAGCATTCGACAAACAGCAGATTCCCTATCGCATTGAAGGTGTCATGTGGCATCAGGGGGAGAACGATATGTTTGAGGAGAATTACATGAAGTACTACGGCGTTAATTTGGCCAATCTGTTGACCAAGTGGCGCCGTGACCGACTTGAAGTTTTATATTGGTGAGCTCTGCACGAAAACCATTTGGGGAATGGACCTGCGATCAAGGATGCATGCGATCAGCCAAGGTCAGAAGACGGTTGCGGATACCGACTCTCTAGCAGAGTACGTTCCTACGGCGCACGTGGGCGTCGAGATTGGTGGTGGTGGTGGGTTGCACTATCATTATGGCACGTTGGGCCAACTTGAGCATGGTGTGAATTACGCTGACGCCTATCTGAAGTCTATCGGCAAGTTATCTGAAGCCAAGAGGCCGCTTGATGAATGGCCCTATAAGGAGGGCAGCAAGGTTAACTTGTTTATCCTCGCGGGGCATCGCAATATGGAAGGCGAACGCGCCTTCGTGCAGAACCTTCAACAGCTGGAACCGTCCTTGCTCAATGATGACGGTGACATTGCCTACAAATACAGCCTGGGCGGCGGAGTCAAGGTCTCCGATGGTTGGGAGCCTCTCGGACCGGCAGGCCCTTATGACACCTTTGGTCCCGAATTGAGCTTTGCTCAGTCTCTCAAGGAGGCCGGAACTAGCAACATCGCTATTGCCAAGTTCACTCACAGTGGTTCGCAGATCATCGACTGGACGCCCGAGGAGAGCATGGCTAAAACTCGAAACCTTTACCCCAGACTGATCAAGTTCATCAGTGATTCTGTTCGTGACCTGGAAGCCAAGGGCCATGAGGTTCAGCTTGCTGGTGTGTTCTATCATCTTGGCGAGAACGACATGTCCTTTGCGCCCTATCGACGAGATGCTGCCAAGCGTCTGCATTCTTTGATTGAACAGAGCCGCCGTGATCTTTCACTTCCGAAACTCATCTGGATGGTGAGTCAACAGCAGCCCACTGATGACAAGGCTGTCAATGCAATCGACGTGGTCGCTGATGTTGAAAAGATGTCGGCCACGGATGACCATGTCATTCATCTCAAAGCTTTTGACCTTCCAGATCAGGAGAAGCAACTCGTTCTTGATACGGCTGGGATCCTCCGACTCGGTGAGTTGATCGCTTTGGGAGCGAGGTAGAGGAGCTTTCTTGCTCAGGGTGTTGACTGCCGTCTTGAGTAGTTCTTTCATGCCTACTTAGCCCAACGCTTCCTACATGCTATCTCACTTCTGCAAACATCTTGTTCTTGCTGCGCTGGTATTCACGATTGTTCTCGGTGATGCCCAAGAGAAACCTAACGTTCTTTTCTTGGCGGTCGATGACATGAACGACTGGATTGGTTGTCTTGAGACGACACCGAGAGCGATCACGCCCAACATTGACCGCCTGGCTGCCCGTGGCGTGAACTTTACGAATGCGCATACTGCCGGTGTCTTCTGTGCGCCATCTCGGGCGGCGATCTTCTCTGGGCAATTCGCTTCGACCACGGGGTGCTATCGGACGGCGACTTACTTTGTCCATCGTCCAAGCATTGAATCCCTTCAAACGAGTTTCAGCAAAGCCGGATACACCACCTTGGGTGTAGGGAAGCTCTTCCATCATCCAGCTGGGATGATCGATCAACGGGGATGGGATACCTTCTTTCTAAGGAATCCAGAACAACGCCAGAGTGGATGGCCACTCGACTCGTGGAGTAAAGAAACGCCGTTCCCGGATCCCTTCCCGGCTAGTGTTTACAACAAAGGTCGGGAAGTGACGGGCGGCTTGTTCCTCGAGTGGGGTGCCATTCCCAACGATCGGGAAGAGGAGATGGCGGATTCCATCCGGGCCAACTGGGCGGTCGAGCAACTCAAGAAGGAGCATAAGAGTCCGTTCTTTATTGCTGCGGGACTGTACGCTCCTCATTTCCCGAACTATTGCCCCCAGAAATACTTTGACCTCTACGAAGTCGATGAAATTGCTCTGCCTCCTTACAAGGCAGACGACCTGGACGATTTGCCACCAAAGATTCGTAAGATCAAGACGGCGCGGTCACGCATTCATCAGAAGCTGGAGAGCCTAGATGTGGTGCAAGATGCGATTCATGGCTACCTCGCTTGTATGAGTTACGCCGACGCGATGGTGGGGCGTGTGTTAGATGCACTGGAAGCCAGTCCGTATGCAGACAACACGATCGTCGTGCTGTGGAGTGATCACGGTTATCACCATGGGGAGAAGGGCGATTGGGGGAAGCACACGCTGTGGGAGCGGACGTCGAATGTGCCATTCATTTGGGCTGGGCCAGGGATTGCCAAAGGTCAGCAGACCAACACTACCGTAAGCCTGATCGATATGTATCCAACCTTCGTCGATTTGTGTGGACTATCAACACCTCGTCAGAAGTTGGAAGGCGAATCTCTGGCTGCGACGCTTTGTGAACCTTCTTCAGCGACGGATCGCAACGTCTTTCTCCCACACATGAACGCGGGAGAATATGTCATCATCAACAAGGACTGGCGCTACATCCGCTATGGCCAGGATGGTGAGGAACTCTATGACCTCAAGAACGATCCCAATGAATGGACGAACCTCGCTTCTGAAGAAGAGCATGCCCCATTGAAGGAAGCGATGCGTCAGTCGGCACCGACCACTTTCGCCGAGCCCGAGCCAAAGCTGAACCGTCGCAAAGATCTCGTGTTGGAGGGAGACTCCTTTCGCTGGGAAAAGGGCGCTGCATTAGACCCGGCGGGGTCAAAGCAGTCTACACTACGAAAGAAGAATGTTCTTCTGATCGTTTGTGACGACTTGAACACGCACGTTTCGCCGTCCGGCTACGATCCTATCCAAACGCCAACGCTGGCTCAGTTTGCCTCGGAGGCGATGACTTTTCAACGCGCTTTCTGTCAGTATCCGGTTTGTGGCCCATCGCGCGCTTCGTTTCTCAGTGGCCTTTATCCTGAGTCGACGGGCGTCCTCGATAACAAAGTCAACCTGCAAGAAACGCGTCCTGGCACCATCACCATGCCGCAGTTTTTTAAAGAGAACGGCTACTGGACCGGCAGCGTGGGCAAGGTCTTTCACTCGCCGAAACATGAGGTCGGAAAGAAGGCGTGGAACGAGTTTGTTCGATTTGATAATGATGAGCTTCCCGTTGTGAGCGCCGCACGTGAAGCGTTCGAAGCGGCGCATGGTTCGGTTGAAGATGGACCCAATCGAAAGAAATGGCGGAAGCTTGCCAAAGAGGCGTCAGCGAAGCTCGATGCCCAGACGCCGCCCGGCTTTGGGCGCAGCGGACTGACCGATGCCCAACACAAAGATGGAAAGAATGTTCGCCAAGTGGCCGGATGGCTGAAGGGGAAGGCTCATCAAGAGAAGCCGTTCTTTATCGTCTGCGGAATTCAGAAACCGCATGTGCCGTTTTTAGCCCCAGGCCAGTACTTCGATCAGTATCCGTTAGACAAGATACAATACACTCCGGATCGCCCCGATCTCTGGGACTCTCTTCCCCACAAAGCGCTTAGTGGACGTTACAAAGCGTTTGGTTTCGAGCTCGGAAAGGAGGACGACGCACGTCGTCGCGAGTTCATGCAGGCCTACCATGCTTGCGTGTCGTTCATCGATGCTCAGCTTAAGTTGGTCGTCGATTCACTCAGAAAGACTGGCCATTGGGAAGATACCATTGTTCTCTTCACCTCGGATCATGGCTATCACCTGGGAGATCATTTCCTTTGGGGGAAAGTGTCGCTCTTTGATGTGGGGGCTAAGGTGCCGTTCATTTTAAGAGTGCCAGGGGTGACAGAGGGAGGTGCTGTCTCCCAGGCGATGGTTGAATTGATCGATATCTATCCGACTCTTGCCGATCTTACAGGACTCACGCCGCCAGAAGTATTGCAGGGAGCTTCACTTCTCCCGTTGCTTGATCACCCTGACCGGCCTGGAAAGAAGAAGGTTGCCTACAGTGTGGTGTCTCGCGGGAAACAGTTAGGTTACGCGTTGCGAAATCAACGTTGGAGATACGGGAAGTGGCCCGACGGTGAAGAGCTTTACAACCTGACGACCGATCCGGAGGAGAAGCATAATCTTGCCAGCCAGTCGGGCCTGCAGAAACGCTTGGTGGCATTTCGGGAGCTACTGGCGGAGAAGCAGAAGGACGCGGCAAGCCTGCGGGATCGTTGATGTGGTTTGTGCGTCTCAGAATTGAAAGAAAGGCTTCGTTTTAATAGTGTGTTTCCAGGAGTCTTGGATTTATCCTATGAACTCGAGACGAAGTATTAGGATGATTGGAATGATCTTCAGATATCCCCATTTGTAGTCGCTCTGTGGGGAATTGATCTTTTAGGTTTCCCATGATGAAACTGTCTGCGTTTACTGCTTTTGCATTTTTCCTTGTTGTTCTGTTTGTAATCGTCCTTTGGCAGCCAAATTTACCTCCAGGCACGTTGGATGGAGCAAGGGACCTTAGTCGTGGCGAGGCGCCAGCGTTGTTGCCCGTTGTGTCGAGCCTAGCCGAGGCCAGCGCCGAGGAGTCGCCGTTTCTGATTTGGGCTGAGCGTTATCTTGAAGCGTCGGCCGCTGCGCGCCCGTCGCTCTTGGAGAAGGGTAGAGCGTTGGCAGTGCAGAGAAGCGAGCAAATGTTAGAGTGGATGCGTTCAGATCCTGAAAGAGCTTGGAAGAACGTGCTGTCATTGCGAGTCTATGCTGGATTGCCAGATGAAGTGGCCTCACTGATTGAGCGTCCTTTCGCTGGTATCGGGTCTTACGAGCGCTTGCCGAACTGCAGGATTGAATCTGGAGTAGCATCGGGCGATCGTCACCAGCTCAAGGTGAATGGCGAGACGTTGACGTGGTATCCTTTCGGTCGACGTGACGGGTTGTCTTCGAAACAGCGAGTGGGCGCCTTTGGGCTTCGTCTCGGCAAGGAGGCGGTGCTTCAGCCATCGCCTGTGCATCGATTGAGCGCTGACGAATTTGAGGCTGCAGAAGCCATGTTTGAAACGGGTCCTCGTGGACTTACTCGTGACCCAATCACGCTGAATGAGAGTGACGGGACGATGAGAGCCTTGATCGGCAACATGGTGTTTGCGTTTGAGGATGGCAAGTCTCTGGCAAACCTGGAATCCACGCTGTCAGAGATAGAGACGTTGATAGGGCCTGAGGTGTTTGAACCAATCCTCGTGAACTTGGCTAGTGGAGGCAGTGTGGACCTACCTGGCATGTTCAGCCAGGCTCAGCAATCAAGCTCGGATTGGACTGAGACCCCCAAGAAGGTCCTCTTCATTAGAGTCGACTTTAGTGACAATGTCGGCAATCCAATTGATGACATCGCTCTTGGAGCATTGATTTCGGAATCTTCAGATCAGATTGTAGCGATGTCCTATGGGAAAACATCCATTCTGCAGACCGTCGCTCCCACGGTGTATCGTCTTCCTCAGACGGCTGCTTCCTACCAGACTTTGGAAGCCAACTCCCCAGCCGGTCAGAGCCTTGGAGCCGATGCGATCGAGGTTGATACCCAGGTTTTGGCCGGAGCTGACTACACGCTGGAGGACTACGACATTTATGTTTACTTATTTGCGAACATAGGCATTAGCTGGGACGGGTTGGCGACGCGGGGTGGTTGGAATCAATGGATCAACGGCTCGTTCGAAGCGGAGACGATGGTTCACGAGTTCGGCCACAATTATGGCCTACCTCACGCAAGATTCTGGTCGACGACAGACGGGAGTGCGTTCGGCACTGGGGGAGAACTTGAGTACGGCGATGTCTTTGACATCATGGGAAGTGGCCCTACTCCACAGGGACATTTCAACATGTGGGCGAAACACGAACTCAATTGGATCGAAGGTCCCGAGGTTAGTGAGGTGACGGACGACAAAGTCTATCGTATTCACCGGGTTGATCATACCAGTACGTCCGGGACGAAGGCTTTGCGCATTCCCTATCAGAATGATGATTCTATCTGGCTTGGCTATCGGCGTAGTTTGACGACCAACCCTCTGCTTAAGAGTGGGGCCTACGTCACGTGGAAGAGCTCTTCCAATTTGTCCCGCTTGGTGGACACCACACCTGATTCCGAACCAGACAGTACGGCGGATCGAGAAGATGCGCCATTGCAGGTTGGGAAGACGCTGACGACGTCATGGACCGAAAGTGCGACGACGGAGACGGTGCACATTACCCCGGTAGCCTATGGCGGTAGTGCTCCAAATGAGTATATCGATGTTTGTGTCATGAACGGAGCGTTTCCTGGCAATCAAGCGCCGACGGGATTGGCAATCTCCGGTCCCACAACCGCCCAATCATTGGGGGAGCCGATTACCTTGAAGGCTTCCGCAACGGATGCCGATGGTGATCCCATCTACTATGGTTGGGATTTCGGAGATGGCACAGCCCATGGATTTGGCGACCAAGTTGAGAAAGTGTTTGTAGGCTCAGGGACCTACACGGTGACGGTGACTGCGACAGACTGCAAAGGGGGATCGGCAAGTGCGACCATGGTCATCACTGTTTCTGATCCTTGGACACAGCGGACCTACGCTGAATCGAATCGCCTCTACGACATGGCCTATGGTAATGGTTTATATGTGATTGCGGGACACAATTACGCAGCCTATTCTTCTGAAGGCAATACATGGAATCGAAGCCAATCGATTGGAATTAATCAGTTTCAGTATCGTGTGGCTTTTGGTGGCGGTGCTTTTGTTGGGGTGGGCCAGGATTATGACTTCTCGGTGTCAGATTGGCGTGGGACCATCCAGCGGAGTGTGAATGGGAGTATTTGGACGACTCCGCTTAATGGTGAACTGAGGATCTTTCGTGATGTTGCCTATGGAAGCGGTGCGTTTGTTGCCGTTGGCACTGACGGCATGATCTATTCCTCAGCAGATGGGACGGCATGGACGGATCGTAGTGTTTCCCCGGCGATCCCGGATGACTTTCGGGCGGTCGCGTATGGTGACGGTGTGTTTGTCGCGGTGGGAACGGATTCGTTGCTCTACCGTTCGACCGATGCAGGGACGACATGGACAGCCATTTCGACGCCCTTCTTTCATGGCAAGACGGTTCGTTACGATGGCAATCAGTTTGTCATCATCACGAGCTATGGTTCGCCGCAGGATGTACTGACGTCATCGGATGGGCTTTCCTGGGATTATTTGGATACCGATATCGAGATTTTTGCGAATGATATGGTTGTCACCGACGGGTTTTACTACATCACGGGAGACTGGTCAGGAGTTCAGACGGCGGCTACTTCCATCGATGGCGCGGCTTGGGTAACCGCGCCTTCTCACAGTGCTGCGATTGCGCAGAACGGCGTTGCGTTTGCCAATGGGCGATTGTTTTCAGTGGGGGACAATGGAACTATCTATGAAGCCGACCTGATAAGCCAAGGCTTGCCGCAGATCACGGAGCAGCCGAATGATAGTGCTCGAGAGGCTGGCGAGATGGGAGTACTTGCAGTGACGGCCATTGGCGATGCAACCCTTTCTTATCAGTGGTATGAAGGGGATTCAGGTGATGAGTCATCACCACTTGCTAGCAAGAATGCGGCTTCACTTTCGATGGTCGTGCCTGCGACCCCCACACGTTATTGGGTAAAAATCACCAATAGTGTGGGAAGTGTTCACAGTGAAACGGCAATGTTGCAGACCAATACTGCTCCTGTCGTAGGCAGCGTGGCGAATATCAGTGTGCCGTTTAATGCGGACGCAGCGTCCTTTGTCTTGAGTCTGTCGGACGATCTGACGCCGTGCAATGACCTTGACATTTCGATGACATCCACGCTAGGCGCTTTGGTAGACACGAGCCGGGCGTCGCTGTCAACAGGCACTGGTCAAGTGACCATCAGCGTCTCTCTTCAGTCCAATGTGTCTGGGCTTTCAACGATTACTGCCTATGTGACCGACGAGCATGGGGCGTGCACCAACATTTCTTTCACCATCACGGTTCTGCCTCACACTGCTGCCGACCCGGTAATCTTTGAACAGAGCGATGACATTGCTCTGTTTCTTTATGATACGGCCACACCCTATCCGAGTTCACTGTCAGTGAGTGGATTGACAGGGAACATCATGAAGACCCGGCTGACATTACGCGATTATGCGAGCTCTGACCCCATCCATACGGCGGCGCTATTGGTTGCTCCGAGCGGCGATAAGATGGTTCCTTGGTACGCCGTTGGCGGCGGTTCAAGTGTCAGCAACGTGGACATCGCGTTCGAAGATAACGCAGCGGCGACGTTGGGTATCAGCGACACGCCTACCAGCGGCATTTATGCGCCTTCACATCAGGTGGATCCCATGTGGAACGGCTTTGCTTCACCAGCACCTTCTGTTCCCAATGGTTTGGCCTTCAGCGTCTTCGATGGAGATAGCCCTAACGGAATCTGGGACCTCTATTTTGAAGATCCGTTTACCGGTGGCTCTTCCGCTACCGCAGGGAGTATCGACTGCTGGGAGCTTGCTCTCTGGACGGACAGCGCACTCTCTGAACCGCTTAGCTGGTTGGCGTCTCGGCAATTGCCCTTGTCTACGGATTTCACTATGGATCCTGAGAACAATGGTGAGAGTCTCCTGGTTGAGTATGCGTTTGGTTTGGAGGTGGATCAGGTGGAGCCAGAGATTGATGGTGGCACCGCTAGCACTGAAGTTTGCATCGAGTTTGATCGTCGAAAGGGGGCTCTACACGGACTCACCTATATTGTGGAAGAGAACGGAATCACGCCTGATCCTGACGACCAGAACTGGGGACCGGCTACGGTGCAGGAGCTCAACGTGCTTCAAGACAATGGTGATGGCACGGAACGGGTTGAAGCAAAGATTGCGAGTGGTGCAGGAGCTCGAAAGTTCGTGCGGGTTCGTGTGACGATGCAATAGCTCTCATACGGTCGTTGATCGTTGTCGTCAGAATAGCGCTTTAAGAACTCCTCTTATGCCCAACGCGATCGTCGCTAGGACGATGAGGACACCGAGAAGGTTCTGTCGGGGGGTGTTGATGTGGTCGCCTAGGACCGCACGGCGATTGACGATCCAGAGGAGGAAGGAAGCGATGATTGGGAGGAGGAATCCGTTGGCAATTTGGGCAAACTGAATGACTTCGATTGGTCTGTAGCCACAAGATGAGATGATGACGCCAATCGTGAGAACAACAATCCAGACGGTTCGGAAACGTGCGGATTGAAGATTGGAGTCCCACCCAAACAGGCCTTTGGCAACATAGGCAGCGGCTAGTGGAGCGGTGATGGCTGAGGTGATGCCTGCGGCGAACATGCCGATGCTAAGGAAGTACTTCGCGTAGGTGCCGTAGAGAGGTTCCAATCCTCTAGCGAGATCGGCGGCATGCTTAACGGTGCTGCTAGAATCGATTCCTGAGGCGCAGATGATGATGGCCATGGATACGAGGCCACCGCCGATGATGGAGACATAGGTGTCTCTGCGGGCAGCCAGAAGGTCGTTTGCGCCTTTCCATTTCTCTCGGACCAAGGAGGCGTGGAGAAAGAGATTGTAAGGAACGACTGTCGTGCCAATGAGGGCGATGATGGTCAACCAGCTACCCTCAGGCACGCGTAGGACGAAGATCCCTTTGGCAACCTCGCTCCAATTGGGTCGAGTCACTAACGCAGTAATTATAAAGGAAACACTCATGAGAAGCACTAACACGACAAGGCATCGTTCGATTGTCTTGTAGTTTCCGATGAAGAGGAGGACGAAGGCAGTAGTGCCCATACCTAAAGGGGCAAGGTTCCGAGAAGAGCCAGCGAGGGTCACGTTGGTCCAAGGGAAGATCGTTTCCAAGCCGAGCGCGCCACCGCTGATGTTTCCTGCTTCGTACGCGGCATTGCCCACGAGGATCGCTGACAACACGACGAACAGGGCAAAGGCCTTCACTATTGGAGGCTTGATTTGCTCTTTAACTGTCTCGGCTAGTCCTTTGCCATGAATGAGCCCTAACCGTGCGGCCATTTCCTGGAGGACAATGGTTGCTACGATCGATAGGGCCATGGCCCAGAGCAGAGTGACATGATAGTTTGCGCCTGCCACGGTACAAGCTGTCACTGTACCAGGACCGATGAACGCTGCGGCAATGAGCGTTCCGGGTCCGAGGTGCCTTAGAGGATCTTTCAAGACGGAACTCGCTAAATTTACGAATGCTGTTCGATCACGAGATCGGCAATCGCGTCTGTAGCGAAGGAGATCACGTCATCTACTGCGCAAATGGCGATCCTTGCGGTCCGCTCCTCTTCGCGGCACCACTGAAACTCAAGGTCACTAGAGATACCGTTCACCTCGACAGGGTAGACGGCCGAGAAATACTCCAGGGAGTGCTGGTTGGAGATTCGGTAGGCCAGAGTTTCCGCCTGGCGTGTGCCGAAGCCGAGGCCGACGGCTTCTGTGAGCCGGTGGAGCATGACACCGACAGAATTTGTATGTACTGTGAATGTGAGGATCTCACGTTGAACAAAGGCGGCCTCCATTTCTGCCAAGATGTCTTCAGGACTGTCGTCGCTTCCTGGTTCGGGGCGGTTGCTTAGCCACTCTGTGAGGAACTTAGCAAACATAGATCCCGCCACGAGCAGGAATGAGATGGTGAACAGGGTGGTCATCGCGCCGTCTTGCAAACGTAGGGCGGCGATGAGGCGTTGACAACGAAGAATCAGGAACTGCCGTATTTCTCTCGATGAAGATTCTCACACTGTGAGATCCACTGGTCCCGCTGGATGCGCTCCTTGAAGCTGAGGCGCTTGGAGAAGGCTTCCACATTGGAGTCGGTCCAATCAGCAATCTGTTTGAAGCGGAAGATCCCAATTTCGTGGAGGCGCCCTTCGATTACCCGAGCGACTCCTTTTATCCGTGTGAGATCATCGATGATGCTGGGTGGCCGACGAAAGACATGGCCTAGGCTGGGATCTTCGAGAAGGAGTTCGCCGTCCGAGGGAGATTCGGACAGTGATACAGGGTCCTCGATTGGTTCGGAGGCGAAGAGAGTAAATTGATCGATCTCTTCGTCTGGCTTCTTCTCTTCGTCTGAGGTGCCTGCAGTGCTGTCGCTTTCTTGCGAGGGCGTGGAGACTGCGTCCGAGCCACTGAGAGTTCGAGCTTGCTCGACCCAGCGATCTCGTTGGATGCGGTCCTGGAAACCCAATTGATCTGAATAATTGCTAACATCGTCCTCAGTCCAGGCAGCAATCTGGGCCCAATGAGTGATCCCAATATCGTTGAGCTTGGCCTCGATCCCAGCCGGGATGCCTTCGATTGCTGTCAACGCATCGTTGTTAGGATCAGTTGGTGCGTCTGCAACTAAACCTATTGGAGCAGAATCAGGCGGGGAGGCCTGGAGGGTGGCCATGGTGGCTCTGACCTCGTTGAGTTCCCGTTCAGTTTGCCGGCGTTGCTGGCGTTCGGCATGGGCGTCAGCCGTGAGCCGATTGACGTGGGTTTCCAAGGACCCGTTGTCTTTGCGAAGCCGATCAAGATCTTCTTCAAGATCGCGGTTGTCGGTGCGAAGGCCCTCGAACTCGGTTTGTATTGTGTTGATGAGTTGGATCTCAGTGCCCAGTCGGGACACTTGATACTCAGATTCGCGAAGAGCTTCTGTGAGTTCAAGGACCTTTTTTTCAGAGCCATGGAGATTCTCTTCACGCGCAGCAAGAACCTCGTGCTCCTTTTGCAGCGTTTGCATTTCTTGAGCCAGTTGATCACGCTCATGCTTGGCCGTTTCCAAGGCCGCAGTGGTGTTTGCGAGGGTGCGTTTCGCGCGCGTTACTTCCTGCAGTGTCTCCTGCTGACGTTTGTCCGTGGCGGCGATTTCTTGCTCCAAATCTTGGATGCGTGTTAGGGCGTTGCCGTCTCGTTCTTCGTAGTCGGCTATCTCGGCTGTGAGTCGCATCATCTTTTGCTGGACCTCAAAGGAATCACTGTCGCCAAAGTGCGAGGCATTTCCGCGATCTTGATGACGCTCCCGCCAGCGACAGAGGAGAAAGGTGACCAACGCCGAGGCAAGGACGAAGATCGTCGCCGTGATCAGATCTGGAAGCAGGAGTTCAAAGTCGGGCATGATCAGGAAATGAGTTCTTAAGGAGAGGCTTCTTCTGGGAAAGTGAGTCTGCTCGTGACGGTATAGCCACTTAGCTGGGCCTGAGCGAGATTGGCAAGTTCATCTGCCGCTGCCATGCTTGGCGCGATGCCCCACAGCATGGCCTCGCCTGAGCCAATGATGATGAGTGGAGATTTGATTGATGCGAGGTAGGTTTCGAAGAAGGTGGGCTTGGTGGAGAGCCAATCTGGAACGGGTGCCTCTGGCAGGATTTGGATGGCTGCCTCAAGTTTCTGTCCGGGTGCTAGTTGCGATCGGAGGAATTCCGCGATCTCATCTCGACTGTTTGGCGAGGGAGCAACGCCTTCTAGCGTGATGATGCCGTTTTCCTCTTTAAGGACAAGTGGGTGTCTCTCGCGCTCGACTCTCACCATGTTGACAATGTTATTTACCAGAGAGGGGAATCCATCACGCATGATTTCCTCGAGAGCTTGGGCTTCATTTGCTGTTTCGATGACTCCAATGAGGCGGAGCTCTTGAGAAGCCGTGACCACGATTTCAGATTCCCTCAGGCGCTTGTTGCTAAAGAAATACTCTACGGCTGGTCCAAAGGTGTTTTCCCAGTCAGGAATCGCGATGTTGTCGAGCGCGACGGCATCGGCTTCATGTTGATTGGTTTCGATATCAATGGGAGAGCCGGGCCCAGCTCCTGTCGCCTTGGAAATGGCGTTCTTGAGGATGATTAAGGTGGATTGAGCTAGCTGGGCTCGAAGAGCAATCTCCTCGCCTTGAGCAAAGGCCTGGAACGATGGCTGAAGTTTCCAATCATGAGTGAGTTCGGCGAAGTCGTATTCGGTTTTAGCTTGTTCGGGTAGGCCTGTGGCAGAGAGATTTTCGACGACTTCTCGGCCGATCTGCATGCCTGCAGCGGTGCTGGCGACCCCAAACACGGTTCCTTTGCGGGCAGAGAACTTGACCTTAAGCTGGCCGGTTTCAAACTTTGGAGAGTCCTCTAATTTCTCAACGAGTGCAAGGTGAGTGGCTTCGGAGAGCTGCTGTTCGACCCTTCCAAGCTTGAGGAAATAGAGGGTGAGAGCGAAGACGATGATCAGGAGCCCGTAGGTAAAAATGGCGTATGTCCAGCGCATTACAGATGTTTACAGAGCATTGCGCTATTCACAATGGTTGTGGGAAATTTCGATAAAAACTTTGTAGAGGGTTTCCCATTCTCGTAATTCGGGCGGGAAGGTTGCCTTCATTCTAGGTGCACCTTCCATAATAACCCTGAAAAGTGAAACAGTTTCGAGTTGCGAATATTTCTGAAATCCGAACAATCTATTGAACTTAAGTTTCACTCGACGGAGATATTTATCTTCGAAGTCTAAGATTTCTCAAAGATAAATATTTTATAAAAATCAGTAGGCGGGCCATAAAAGAATTGAACTTTATTCCTGTGGGGGTAGAAAAGGGGGGTGATGGGGGCAAGTGGTGAAGATTCCTCAACAATGGTCCAGCATGACGATTCTCCGCGCATCTACAACGGGCACGAGAGCCGTGTGGTGGATGAGAAGAATCGTCTCAACATCCCGGCAAGATGGCGGGATGCTCGTTATGCCGAGCTTCACGCGCTCCCTGATAGCAACAATCCCTGCCTCAAACTTCTCAATGCCGATGAACTTCGGCGCATGAAGCGCACGCTCGATGACTCAAAAGACTTTACTCCCGCTCAAAAGAAGATGTTCCAGCGCCGCTGGTTCTCTCGAGCGATGCCTTGTCCCTTGGACAAGCAGGGACGGATTGTCGTACCTACTGAACTCCAAGAGCGGTATAAATTCTCCGGCGAGGTCGTCATCGTGGGTGCCTGCGAATGTCTGGAACTCTGGCGCCCGGAAGATTGGGTTGAAGAGCAAAGCCAAGATGCCGATGCCACGGTCGACTCGATGGCAGAATCCCTCGGATTTTAGCATTCAACCCGAAGGCATTGTGAAGACCACTTCCAACCAAGCTTTGGGTGATGCCTGCCACGTGCCGGTCCTGCTCCAGGAAATTCTTGAGTTCTTTCAGCCTGAACCAAGGATGTGCATCATTGATGGCACTCTGGGCTTTGGTGGCCACAGCGAGCGATTCTTGCAGGCGGGTGCGCGCGTCATCGGGGTTGATCAAGATCCTGAAGCACTCGAACGTGCGATTGAGCGATTGTCGGGCTTTGGGCACCAATTTCAGGGAATTCGGGGAAATGCTGCGAGCCTTGATTCACTAGCAAAATCCCATGAGGCGTTTCCTCAACAAGTCGATGCCATGCTCTTTGATCTTGGCGTGAGCTCCTGGCAACTCGACCAAGCAGAGCGTGGTTTCTCCTTTCAGGAAGATGGTCCACTCGACATGAGGATGGATCCTGACCAAACGACGACGGCAGCAGACTTGGTCAATCAGCTTAGCGAGGAAGCATTGGCAGATGTTCTTTGGACCTATGGTGAGGAACGCGGGAGTCGTGGGATCGCCAAGGCCCTGGTTGCGCGTCGCCAAGAGCGCTCCTTTGAAACAACGCTGGATCTCGCCAATGTGATTTCTCGCGGTGGGCGCCGGTCCGGAAAGATTCATCCAGCGACGCGCTCGTTCCAGGCCCTGCGCATTGCGGTGAATCGTGAGTTGGATGTATTACCGGAAATGCTAAGCCACGCCGTGAGCCTGCTCAAGCCCGGTGGCAAGTTGGCAGTGATCAGCTTTCACTCTTTGGAAGACCGCATCGTGAAGCGATTCTTGCGCGCTCACAGCCAAGCCATGGTGGACGATCCCACGTGGCCTGAGCCGCGACCGAACCCCGATTATCATTTCGACCTGCCTGCTAAACTCATTCAAGCCACGCCTGAAGAAGCCTCCCAGAACCCACGCGCGCGAAGCGCGAAGCTTCGCTTTGCCATTCGGCGTGCAACATAACTCACTCAACTCTTACACGATTCTATGTCTAACGATTCTCCGATTGGTGTGTCCCTTGTTGTCAAAGGGGCGACTGTGCTCATGCTTTGTGTGGTCTGTGGGTGCCTTTACATCAATATCCGCTCGGGTCATGTGGCCAAGCGCCAACAGATCCAGGAGCTAAAGGAGGAGCAAGTGAGTGTGTACATTGCCGTCCAGAATGTGGAGGTGGACATCAAGAGAAATCTCGCTCCGCGTGTGCTCGAAGCCAGACTACAAGCTTATAACAGCGATCTTAGCCCTGTGAGTGTGGAACAGACGGAAGCGCTTGCGCCTGAAATGACGGCGTCTCGTTGACCTGTTAGTATGATGACTCGCCCAACAGCAAAGCCGCCTTACCGATACTCGACTGAGTTGCGGGCGATCCTGCTGTGCGTAGGATTCGTGTCTCTGTTAACGGTTATCTCCATTCGGTTGATTCACGTGCAGTATACTCTGCATGAGGAGGTGATGGATGAAATGAAGGACGAGACGTTTGACAAGGAGGTCGTGCCTGCCCGTCGTGGGGATATTCTGGATCGGGATCGGCGTCCTTTGGCGACGACCGAGCCTGTGAGTGATCTCATCCTCGATAAGTATCAACTTCCGTTTGTGGAGCAGATTCACAAGATTGCTAAGCAGCAACTTGGGATGACCGACGAAGAATTGAAGGACTACGGTAAGGATGCCAGCAAGTCCCTCTACTACCAAATGTTAGCTACGAAGTTGGTGCGGCCGCTTAAGCTGGAGTTGGGCAAGGTGCTGAAGGATCTCCAGGGGCGCAGGACGAACCCAGAGATTGCCAAAGGCGTGGATAGTCAGCTAGCCCGTGAAATTGTAAAAGACTTGGAACGCGAAGGGTTTAGGGGCATCCGCTACGTTGACTCTATGAAGAGGGCTTATGTCAGTGATGATCTGGCTTGCCATGTGCTTGGGTATGTATATCACGGAACGGAAGGGGCAGAGGGGGTCGAGGCGAGCATGGATGGATTCCTGAAAGGGACCGATGGTGCCCGCTACTACGATTTGGAAGGCACGCTAGTCGAAGAGGTGATGCCACAACATGGGCGGCATGTGGTGCTGACGTTAGATGCTGCTTTTCAAGACATGGCCGAGCAGATTGTGGACAAGCACTTCAAAGCATTACGAGCGGAGTCTATCACTGCAATCTATGCAGAGCCCAGCAGTGGGGAGGTTCTTGCCTTGGTCAATCGACCGGGGTTCAAGCCTTCGGACGCTGGCAAATCGAGGCCCCGCTCTCGCTGGAATCGCGCGGTGTCCGCTGTCTATGAACCGGGATCAACCTTCAAGATCGTGACTTTGGGTGCAGCCCTGGATTTGGATCTCGTTAGACTTGATGAGTGGGTGAGTTGTCACAATGGCTACTACCGTGAAGATGGTTGGGAGAAAGCGTTAGAAGATTCTGCTGCCCCTCGTGAATCGGCATCAGTGCGTGACGTGCTCGCCTATTCCCTGAACACGGGAACCTTCATGGTCGCACAGCAGATGAAGCCCCGTGATTATTATAGCTACATGTTGAAGTTCGGCTTCGGGGAGAGGACCGGAATTCGTCTTCCAGCGGAAGGGCGTGGGAAGGTGCCCCATCCCGTGAAGGGTGAGGTGGCGAATGCGAATGATGGGTGGTCGCGTAGTCGCATGGCTTTGTCTCGTCTCGGGATGGGCTACAATCTCAACGCTACTCCTCTCCAGGTTCTTGGTCTCATGAGCGTGGTCTGCAATCACGGGGATCTCGTGAAGCCGCGGATCGTGCGTGAAATCCTAACCGAAGATTATAAGCGCGTTAGTGCTAGTTTGGATTCGGAAGTGGTGGAGAATGTGTATTCAGCACGTACGGCTAGCAAGCTCAAGTCGGCGCTCATCCATGCTGTGGAAGAGGGAACGGGGAAGAATGCACAAGTCGAGGGGTACGTGGTTGGTGGCAAGACGGGAACTACGATGAAGATCGTTGGTGGGGGCTATCGCAAGAATCGGAACATTACCTCATTTCTGGGATTCATAGGAACCGAATCTGAGCCGGCTCTAATTGGCATGGTGCTCGTAGACGATCCTCAGAACGAGGGCAAGCGGCATGGCGGAAGTGTGGCGGCACCTATCTTTAAGGAAATCGCCGAGGCGGGGATGTATCACTTTGGAGTGCGTCGCCTCGCCTCAACTGAGGCGGAGATGGCGAACTAACGAAATGGTTACTTTGAAAGACATGATCGACGTGATGCCAACGGTGCGCTCCTCCCAAGGGGGAACGGATGTGCAGGTGTTGCGTCTTTGCTACTCATCGCGTGAGGTAACGCCCGATTCAGGATCGGTCTTCTTTGCGTTGAAGGGCGAGACGGTGGACGGGCATCAATACATCGAGCAAGCGAGAGAAGCTGGTGCTGTTGGCATAGTGGCTGAAACGGCGGCTCCAGAGCCCTGTGATTTCCCGTGGGTCCAGGTGCGTGATTCTCGAGAAGCTCTCGCTCGTGCAGCCGCTGCAGTGCAGGCGCATCCCTCGAAAGGCCTTCGCGTGGCGGGTGTGACGGGCACGAATGGAAAGACGACAGTGGCCTTCCTCCTCCATTACTTGCTTAAGCGAGTTCAGCACTATGCCGGGATGTTAGGAACTGTGCACTACGACGTGGGTAGTGAATACCGCAAGGCCACCCACACGACCCCTGAATCAGTGGAGATTCAATCTTTGTTAGCCGAGATGCGGGATGCGGGGTGCCGTAGTGCGGTGATGGAAGTGTCTTCTCATGCTCTGAGCCAGCACCGCGTGGATTCAGTCTTGTTTGATGCTGGCATCTTCACGAATTTCACGCAAGATCATCTAGACTATCACAAGACGATGGACGCCTACTTTGAGGCGAAGGCGTTGCTCGGAGAACTCCTCGTGAATCAAGGAGGCAAGAAGAAGCCAGTCTTTGTAATTAATAAGGATGATGGCTATGGGCAGCGATTGATTCGTCGATTTAAGGACCGAGTCGATGTCGTCACGTATGGAATGGGGGTGGGTTGTGATTTCCGTGCGACGCGTATTGCTGCAGATGTGAACGGCACACGCTTCGAGCTTGAGGCGAAGGGGAGAACCTTCATGGTTCGGCTACCTCTGATCGGGCGTTACAATGTCTATAATGTGTTGTCAGTGCTCGCGGCCACGAAAGCCATGGGGCTGAATTTGCGGGAATCCGTGCAACACCTTGAAGAAGCGCCGCAAGTTCCCGGACGTCTGGAGGCGATCGACCACATCGGTGGCTTCAAAGTTTACGTGGATTATGCGCACACCCCGGATGCTTTGGAAAATGTGCTTAAGATCCTACGCGATCTGAGTCCGCGTCGATTGATCTGTGTCTTTGGCTGCGGTGGTAACCGTGATCGTGAGAAGAGGAAACTCATGGGCATGGCTTCGCGGAACCACGCGGATGTGTCCGTAGTGACCTCGGATAATCCACGCAATGAGGACCCTGAGGCAATCATCAACGATATCGGCGCCGCTTTTGGGACGGATTATTACGTGAAGTACGTCGATCGGCGTGAGGCGATTCGCCGTGCCATTGCCATGGCTTTGCCGGGCGACATCGTGGTCGTCGCGGGTAAAGGTCACGAAGCCGAGCAGCAATTTGCAACGGAGACGGTGCCGTTCGACGACCGGGACGAGGTTTTTAAGGCACTGCAAGTGTTGGACTTGAATCCACGGCGGGCAGGAGGGCGGCCTCGATGAAACGGTTGACCGTTCAGCAAGTTGCCGATCTGTCAGGTGGTCGCGTGATGCAGGGAGATCCCAACTCGATGGTCACTGCGGTGAGCACCGACACGCGGAGCATCCCGCCGGGGTCGCTCTTTATCGCTCTGGTTGGCGAGCGCTTTGATGCGCATGATTTCTTAGCAAAGGCAGTCGAGGCCGGGGCGGGTGCGCTGCTGGTGAGCTGTGCCGTGGACGGTGTAACGGTTCCTGTCGTTGAGGTCGATGATACCTTGATAGGTTTGCAGCAGCTGGCAAAGGGCTATCGCAAATTGATCGAGACCAAAGCTGTGGTCATCACTGGAAGCAATGGCAAGACATCGACGAAGGATATGATTCGAGCGGTGTTGGGTCGGCGCTTCGCGGTGACAGCGACCAAAGGCAACCTGAACAATCACATCGGGTTGCCATTGACGGTGTTGAGCACAGAAGCCGCTGATGACTTCGGTATTTGGGAGATCGGCATGAATCATCATGGGGAGATCGCGCCCCTCGCGGAGATTACGGCTCCTGATATCGGGGTGATCACGAACATCGGCACAGCGCACATCGGGAACATGGGCAGCCGGGAAGGGATTGCTCAAGAGAAGGGGATGCTGGCAGAGGCCATGACGGAGAAAGGTGTGCTTGTCTTGAATGCGAATGACGAATTCGCGTCTTCTATAGGAAGCCGGACTTCGGCGCGCGTTGTCGAGGCGGGCATCGAGGCGGGGCAGGTGCGGGCAACAGATTTAGAAGTGTTAGATACTGGAACAGGATTCACATTGACGATCGGGAACGACAGCGCGGAGGTGCGTTTGCCGATTCCAGGCAGGCACATGGTGTCGAATGCGGTAATTGCGGCTGCTGTTGGGCATGAGGCTGAATTGCCGTTGGATGAAATCTCTAAGGCGCTCACACAGGTGAGCCTCACTCCTGGAAGATTGCAAACCTTGGAGCATGCGGGCGTCAAGATTATCAATGACGCTTACAACGCCAATCCTGATTCTATGCGCGTGTCCTTGACTACAGTGGGTGCAATGAAGCCTAACGGAAAGACCTTTGCATTACTTGGTGAGATGGGTGAACTTGGCCAAGGGGCTGAGATAGCGCATCGGGAGATTGGGCTGCTGGCGGTCTCTGAGGGGTTTGATCACATTTGTAGCGTGGGCGATGGGGCTTGCGCGTACACGGACCGGCTTGCTGCGGATGCAGACCAAGTCGTTCACCATTTCGCTAGTCGCGAGGAAGCTGCGGACTTCCTGAAACAAACGGCCACGGCAGGAGATCTCGTGCTGCTCAAAGGAAGCCGGTCCGCCGCCATGGATACCATCTACAAACTCTACGCGACTGAATCATGATTTATTGGCTCTACGAACTTCTCAAGGAAGACCACGAGGCTCTCGTGCGTGTGCTACGATACGTGAGTAGTCGTAGTCTTGCTGCGGCGTTGTTTGCCTTCTTGATCTCTCTTGTCATGGGGCCTTGGGTCGTGCGGAAGCTATTGTCTCTCAAAATGGGGCAGCCTATCCGTACTGCCGAAGACATGCGCGAGCTCGCCGAGATTCACGGACGGAAGCAGGGCACGCCGACGATGGGTGGCGTGATGATTTTAGCTGCCGTGGTCACGTCAACGCTTCTCTTTGCTCGTCTGACGAACCCTTTCATTTGGTTGTGCCTTATTGTGACGATTGTGCTAGGAAGTCTTGGCTTTCTGGATGACTACAAGAAAGTCACGATGAAGAGTTCTGATGGTGTGAGTGCCCGTTTCAAGATGTCGGTGCAAGCGTTTCTTGCTGTTGGAGTGACCGCCTTTCTCATCTTTTATCAGCATCCGGAACATGAAGGGATCATGACGACGCTGTTCCTGCCACTGCTCAACGTGGATAACCCGTTCTCGAATGTGCAGTTGGGCTGGTTCGCAGTAATTTTGTTCGGTGGCGTGATTGTTGGGTGTTCCAATGCGGTGAACTTAACGGATGGCCTCGATGGATTGGCCATTGGCTGTACCATTGTCACGGCGGCAACCTACGCCATCTTCAATTACATCGCCGGACGTGCGGACTGGGCTTCTGACTATCTGTTCATTCCTCATCATCCCTGGTCGACGGAAGTGACCGTCTTCTGTATGGCCATTGTGGGGGCGGGTATGGGCTTCCTCTGGTTCAACTCTTACCCCGCAAGTGTCTTCATGGGAGATACAGGGTCGTTAGCAATTGGAGGGATGTTAGGAACAGTGGCCATATGTTGCAAGCAGGAAATAACCCTGGTGATCGTGGGGGGGGTCTTTGTAATGGAGGCGCTCTCGGTCATGCTTCAGGTCGGTAGCTTTAAACTACGGCGTAAACGCATCTTTAAAATGGCGCCTATTCACCATCATTTCGAACTGAAAGGCTGGTCGGAAACGAAGATTATCATTCGTTTCTGGATTCTCGCATTGCTCTGCGCTGGGCTTGGCTTGGCGTCCCTTAAACTACGATACTAGCAAACATTTATGAACCTCAAAGAACAAGCCATTGCTGTATGCGGTGCTGGGCGTAGTGGCCAAGCTGCAGCACGGTTGGCTTGTGCTCAGGGGGCGCATGTGACGTTGCTCGATAGTGGTGAGCCAAGCGTGCCTGGTCTCCCGGACGTAGACAGGGTCTTTGGGCCAGAGGCGCTCACTTGGCGCGAAGACGTTGCGCATCTCGTCGTCAGTCCCGGCATTGATTTGGCGAATCCATTGGTGGCTCCATGGGTGGAAGCGGGAACGTCTGTATTGGGAGAGATTGAGCTCGCTTCTCGATTCTGGGGAAAGAGGGTCATTGGTATTACGGGAACGAATGGAAAGACGACGACGACTGAACTGATTACGCACCTCCTCAATGAGAACGGGTGCTCCGCTGTGGCCGGCGGCAACTACGGGAAGCCTTTCGCTGAGATCGTGCTTGATGATGCCTCCTATGATGTAGCGGTACTTGAGTTGAGTTCGTTCCAACTCGAAACTATCGATCAGTTTCGTCCAAATGTGAGTGTATGGATGAATTTCGCTCCTGACCACATGGATCGCTACGAGTCTGTTGATGATTATCGCGATGCCAAGCTCGCAATGTATCGCAATCAGACAGCGGAGGACTGGGCCATCGTGAATTTGAGCAATGGGCCGGGCATCGAGCTCATTCCGCAGACGCTGACTTTTAGTGCGTTTGATGAGGGCGCAGATTTCGCCTATAGAGATGGCCAAATATTACTCCGAGGGGAGTCCATGGCGTCGATGTCAGACACGTATCTCGCCGGGAAACACAACGCAGAAAACCTGATGGCTGCGATGGCGGTGGGTTCGATCCAAGGGCTTTCTACCGCGGGCATGCGGCGGGCAGCCTTGAGCTACCGACCACCGCGCCATCGCTGTGAGCGTGTGGCGCAGACGGATCGTGGCTTGCTTATTCTGAATGATTCCAAAGCGACAAACGTCCATGCCTTGGAGAGTTCTCTTCGTGCTCTAGATGGTCCCATTCTGCTCATTGCTGGTGGCAAACAGAAGGGTTTGAGCTATGATAGTCTGAAGCCTTGGTTGGCGGAAAAAGTCTGCCATCTTGTCACATTGGGAGAAATTGGGCAGAACCTAACGGAACTAGCGGATGGGCTTTGTCCTAGCACCGTGGCAGATTCTTTAATGGCGGCCGTCAAGACTGCGTTCAGAGAAGCTCCCGACAACGCAATTATACTCTTCTCTCCTGGGACCTCTTCCTTTGATATGTTTTCCGGCTACGAACAGCGGGGGGATGTCTTTACCGATCTCGTAGAACAACACCTAGCAAATATATGAAATCAACACGCAAACGCCGCTCGAATATTTCGCGGGAGTTTCGTCTCCCTGCGAACGTCATGCACGAAGAAGCCTGGGAGGACAGTGGTCCGAACATGAAGCTTTCTCGTGCCTTCATTGTCGTCCTCGTCCTCCACATCGTGGCGGTCGGTGGATTGGCTGCTTTTAACCTCTTTGATAGTAAAAAGCCGAAGGTGGGGGAGAACACCAAGCTTCCTGAGAGGCCACTTGTTCCTGTAGCGAAGCAGGATGAAGTGAGTATCGTACAATCTACCGTCGTAGAGCAACAGCCCGTACAGCTTGCGAGCACGAAAGCGGTCAAGGTGGATAAGGAAATGTCGACAAGCTACTTCGCCCTGCAATATGGCCTGACGGAAGAGAAGTTTCTTGAGGTGAACAAGCACACGCCGGTCTCGTCGGGAACACTTCTACGAGGGGAAACGGTCTACGTGCCAAGTGATTCGGTTAAGCGTACTGCCGTGAATGATCTGCCTCTCGCTCCCGTTGTGACGGCGCCGAGGGAAGAGCCTGAGGTTGCTGTCATTGACCCAATCCCTCAGCCCAAGCCTCCTGCCGTAAAGACTTACACTCCTCCAAAGAAACAAATTGAGAAGTCGAAACCCAAGCCCAAGCCCACAGTGACGTCTAAAACCTACCGGGTGAAGAAGGGCGATACGTTGTATAGTATTGCAAGGAAATATAACGGTGTGAGTCATCAGGACATCATGCGGGCAAATGGAATAGGCACGACGATCAGGCCTGGTCAGACTCTGAAGATTCCTCGTTAGACTCCAGTTTGGTGAATCGCTACGTTTCTCTAGTCCTCGTGGCTGCAGTTGGCGCTCTGGTGGCGCTTGGCCTGATAACGCTGTTCAGTGCCGAGCAGGTGTCGAAGACGGCGAACTTTGGCAAGCATTTGACTTGGGTGCTGCTGGGTCTCGTTGGTTGCTATAGCCTAACGATGATCGATTATCGTCGTTGGGAGGCGTTTGCATGGTGGGGCTTTGGGATTGCGGCAATCTTGCTGGCACTTTGCTACGCTCCTGGGATTGGTCATGAATACAACGGAGCTAGGCGATGGATCAAGATTGGCTATAAGTTTCAGCCCTCTGAGGTAGCCAAGCTGGCGGGGATCTTGTTTCTCGCTGCGTGGTACACGAAGTGGCATGACCGAGCAGGTACTACCTGGTTCGGGTTTGTCTTGCCAGGATTGTGCATGACTGTGCTTGTGGCTTTGGTTGCCGGAGAAGTTGATATCGGTGCGTCGACCTTGCTAGGCGTCGTTACAGCGATTGTCATGCTCATGGCTGGTGTTCGATTTCGTTGGCTAATTCTGGGCGCTGTCGGAAGCGTCGGAGCTGTTGCTTTTGCGGTCAAGAGTCTACCCGAACGCACTGGTCGATTTCTAGCATTTATGGACCCGGTGAAGCATGCCGACGGAGATTTCTGGCAGCAGGGCAAAGGGCTTCTCGCCTTTGGTGTAGGCGGTTGGGATGGTGTCGGAATTGGAAATATCATGCACTACGTGAAGCGTTTGCCGTTCTTGGAAAGTGATTTCATCTTTCCTGTGATTGGCGGCGAATTTGGATTACAGGTGTCTCTGCTAGTCGTGCTGGCCTATGTCGTGATCATGGTGGCGGGCGTGCTGATTTCACTGAACGCTCCAGATCGATTTGGGATGTTGTTAGGTTGTGGCGTCTCGGGGATGATGGTTATCCAAGCGATTATCCATATGGCCGTGACGACAGCGATCATGCCGAATACTGGGCTACCCCTTCCTTTCGTCAGCCAGGGGGGCACGAATCTCATCGCCTGCTTTGCCTGCGTGGGCTTGCTCTTGAGCATCCATCGACAATCGTGGCTGGAACCGGATTATGTGGCTCCTGAGTTGAAAGCGAATCTCCGCATCACCCCTCGCTTGTAAACGTCTCCTACTGCGGTAGGGACGGGACTGACTATGTCTGATCAAAAACCTAACCAATCAAAGCGGTTTCTTATCGCTTGCGGTGGTACTGGAGGCCATCTTTTTCCGGGGATTTCCGTGGCGCAAGAACTCAGGCGGCGTGGGCACGAGGTGCTCTTGTTGGTGTCTGAAAAGGCCATTGATCAGCGCGCGCTCCAGGCCCATCCCGATTTGCAAAGTCGACAGATTTCCATGGTGGGGAAGCCGCGAACGCTCTCTCCGGCGATGTTGAAATTCCTGTTCAAGGTGTGGAAGACCTACCGGCATTGCAAAGGGCTCGTCAGGGAGTTTCGGGCCGATGCAGTATTAGGAATGGGTGGGTTTACAAGCCTGCCACCGATTATGGCTGGGAAGCACCTTGGCAAACCGACCTTTATTCACGAGTCGAACGCCATCCCTGGGAAGGCGAACAAGCTTACCGCCAAGTACTGTTCTGCCGTGTTTGTGGGCATGGACGTGTGCACCCAGCATTTTCCCGGCAAGACCTGCCACGTGGTGGGTACGCCGGTGCGCGATGGTCTCAAAGTCGCCATCAATCGGGCCGAGGCGCGGGCTAGTTTCGGGCTTTGCCCGGATAAGAAGACACTGCTGGTGATGGGCGGGAGCCAGGGGGCCCGGGGAGTGAACAATGCCATGACCGGTGCGCTGGCCGAACTCGATCCTGAAACGCTCCAGATCATCCACCTGACAGGCAAGGACGACGAAGCCAACGTCCGTGTGGCCTACGAGAAAACGGATTTCACGCACCACGTTGCTCCATTCTGTGATCGGATGGGTGAGGCACTGGCGAGCGCGGATGTGGTCATTTCTCGCTCGGGAGCCTCTTCCATGAGCGAACTGGCTCACTTCGGCATCCCCAGCATTCTCATCCCGTATCCTCATGCGGCTGAGGATCATCAGACGTTCAATGCGAAGCCGTTTGCTGATGCGGGGGCCGCCGTACTCTGTCCTCAAGGGGATTTAAAAGCCTCTGAACTTGCGCGTCTTATCCGAGAAGACTTCCTCGATCCGGGCATCCACGAGGTCATGCAAAGAAAGATGCATTCATTTAGTTCGGATGATGCGAATATTAAGATATGCGATATAATGGAGGCCCAAACGTAACCTGTGACCCGAGAAGCTGTCATCCAGGCACTCGCACAGCCCGCTCCAGATTCTCCAAAGCGCATTCACCTCATCGGGGTGGCGGGCTCGGGAATGAGCGGGCTTGCTTCGTTGTTCCTGGCTCTCGGGCATAGAGTGAGCGGTTCAGACCGTGTAGCCACGGGTGAAACGGCTCGATTGGAGTCGATCGGGCTTCATTTTAGTTCACCTCATTCTGCTGAGGCCGTGGCGGACGCTGAGGTGGTGGTTTACTCCTCTGCGGTAAAGCCTGGTAATCTTGCCTATGATGCCGCCGTGGCTGCGGGCATTGTCTTGCTACGGCGAGCCGAAGCCCTTGCTGCCATCATGCGAACTAAAAGCGGCATCATTGTAGCGGGGACGCATGGGAAGACGACCACCTCTGCACTGCTGGCCCATGTCATGCGTGTCGGGCAGTTGAAGCCCTCGCACTATGTCGGAGCAGAGATTCCTTTGTTAGGTACGAATGCGTTCTATGATCCCGATGGAGAGCATCTTGTGGCGGAGGGCGATGAGAGTGATGGAACGCTGGTGAATTTCTTTCCAGACATTGCCATTCTCTTGAATGTTGAGGCAGAGCATTTGGATCACTATAGTGGGTTGGAAGAGATTCTTGCTGTCTTTGGGCAGCTTGTTTCACAAACTGGAAAGTTTGTGGTCTACTGCGGCGAGGATGCCAACGCTGCGCAGGTTTGCCAAGCCGCTCCGAACAAGCGGTCGCTGAGCTATGGATGGGATCATTCCTTTGATTACTCTGCTGGCGTGGTCAGCGCCGACGCCCAGAGCTCACAGTTTAGTGTTTATCGCCGAGGTGAATTGTTAGGGAGGGTGGAGCTGAATATTCCCGGGAAGCACAACGTGCTAAATGCGCTGAGCGTGATTGCCATTGCTGATGAGTTGGGCGTGAGCTTTCAGGCGTTAACCGACGCACTTGGCACGTTCCGTGGAGCTCGACGCCGGTTTGATAGGAAATACACGGGGCCGAATCACCTAATCGTTGATGACTATGGGCATCACCCCACGGAGGTTGAGGCGACGTTAGACACGGCTTGCAGCCAGAAGCCGGAGCGTTTGGTTGTGCTTTTCCAGCCGCATCGCTACACACGGACGCAACGTTTGGCCAAGGAGTTTGGGCAGTCCTTTGCGAAAGCTGACGTCGTCTTTGTGACCGAGATTTATCCTGCTAGCGAGCAACCTATTCCTGGGATTACAGGAATGACCATTGTTGAGGCGATCCAAGCGGAGTCTCCGGAAGTGGAAGTTATTCATGTGTCTGACAATGCCCAAGCTCACTGGCAAGTCGGCCGAGCCCTGAAGAATGGAGATCTATTGCTCACTCTGGGTGCTGGCGACGTTCACCTTGTCGGCAAGCAATTGGCGAAAGATTTGGCAGTGATAGAGTCAATCAATGAAGTCATGGCAGGCGAGCATGGGCCGAGCCATCTTTACGAACCGATGTCGAGGCATACGACGCTGAGGGTTGGAGGTCCCGCGCAGTATTGGCTTGAGCCTCACAGCTTTGAGGCACTCGCGGCCGTGGTGCGCTACGGGAGGCAGAATCAACTTCCCATTCGGGTGATTGGCCGCGGGAGCAACTTGCTTGTCCGTGACGGAGGCATTCCAGGTATCGTTATTCACCCAGTGAAAGGAGCGTTTAGTAAGATTGAAGTGCTCGAAGACAATCAGATTGAGGCGGGTGCGGGTGCGCGATTCAAGGCGGTGACGGGTGCAGCGCGTGGTGCTGAGATTGGTGGCTTTGAGTGGATGGAAGGCATCCCTGGAAACGTTGGTGGGGGACTGCGCATGAACGCCGGAGCCATGGGCACTACGACTTTTGATCAGGTGGTATCTGTGAAGTATCTCGATTGGGAAACCAGTAAAATCGTGGATAAGGATGGCAATGACTTTAATTATCAGTATCGCAATGTGCCTGAGCTGACCAATAATATTGCGCTTTCGGCCGTCTTTCGAGGAGAGACCTCAGCACTTGCTGATATCGATGCTCTACTTGAGGAGTCCAAATCCAAACGAAAGTCATCGCAACCGGTGGGGCCAAGCGCGGGATGCATTTTTAAGAATCCAGATGATCTCCCAGCAGGTAAGCTTGTCGATGAGTTAGAGTTGAAAGGGCATCGTGTGGGCAATGCGCGGGTCTCCAATATTCACGGAAATTTCATCGTGAATGAGGGTGAGGCACCGGCTGCCGATGTCTTGAATCTTATCGGCGAGATTCAGTCCAAAGCCATGGTGGAACGTTCCATCACCTTGGAAACAGAAGTCCAGATCCTTGGAGAAGCGCCACCAAAGCCCCATCAGTTTGTGCGATAAAGATGAGTCATTCACTAACAGGTAAAACCATTGCTGTTCTTATGGGCGGTCCCGGATCAGAGCGCGCGATTTCTTTGGTGTCCGCAAAGAGTGTTAGTCAAGCGCTTCGTTCGTTGGATGGTGTCACCGTGATCGATGTGGACGTTAAGCATTCCGATTTCGAACTGCCGCCAGCAACAGATCTTGCTTACAATGTGATTCACGGCACGTTTGGGGAAGACGGCGATCTTCAAGCGATCCTTGAGTCGAAAGGGTTGCCCTACACCGGTGCTGGGTTGGAGTCTAGCAAGCTCGCCTTTGATAAGATTCTGACGAAAGACCGACTGATCGAGGCCAGGGTGTCTACGCCAGCATATGAGTATTGGCGATTGAAGGAGAGTGCGGCACCGGACATGCGAATTCCTATGGTGGTGAAACCGCCACGTGAAGGATCTAGCGTGGGCGTTCACATTGTGCAGAGCCCTGATGAACTGGTAGCTGCCCGAGAGGACGTCGCAAAGTACACGGATGTCGCGTTGGTTGAGGCCTTTGTGAAGGGGAAAGAACTCACGGTGGGTGTGTTGGGCGATCAAGTGTTCCCTATCGTGCACATTTCACCACGTTCAGGATTCTACGATATCAACAACAAGTACCCCTGGTTGAACAACGCGGGTGGCACGGACTACATTTGCCCGGCGGAGTTATCTGCCGAGGTTACAGAGGCTGTGCAGAAAGCTGCTCTCGACACACATCGTGCCCTTGGCGTGGAGGTTTATTCGCGGGTGGATGTTTTGTTAGATGAGGGCGATAAGCCTTGGGTGCTCGAACTAAACACGATTCCTGGGATGACTGAAAGTAGCTTGTTGCCGAAAGGTGCGCTTGCTGCCGGGGTCGACTTTACCGAACTCTGTGTGCACATCGCAGAAATGTCTTTAGCCACGCAACGCTAGCAGAATCATGAGCAAAAAAAATATTTCTCGAAATAAACGCTCTCGCGGGAAAGCTCGCCAAGCGCGTCGCGAAGCTAGAGAAGTGCGCGAAATGCTGGATATGCCCGTTGAGACCCGTCGTGGTGTGGATCGCCGCGCGGCCCAGTACAAACGAAGTCTGATCAGAGGCTTCTGCTGGTTAGGAGTATTGGCCATTCTCTGTGTTGGCGGGTGGATGCTAGTGCACAAAGCGTTCTACGATAATCCTGAGTTCATGCTCAAGAACGTTCAGGTGATTACAGACGGCACGTTGACGAAGCAAGAGATTCTCAAGACGGCTCAAGTTCCGGCGAAGATCAACCTGTTGGAGATCGACCTGGCAGAGATCGATTCGCGGCTGCGTGAGCGGTCTCAGGTCAAGGATGTCCGTGTTCAGCGCAAGGTGCCTGATACCCTTGAAATCATGGTTTGGGAGCGTATGCCAGTGGCGTGGCTGGGCTTTCAAGGGCAGGGGCTCGATAAGAGGCAGAATGGTGTCCTTTTGGATGAGGATGGCGTCGCCATTTGTTGTCACACGCTCTATCGCGAGTTCTATGATTTCCCTGTGATCCTCGTGCCGCGCGATGTCATGTCTGAGCAGGTGCTCTTTGGAGAGCCTGTCACCTTGCCCAGCGTGAATTCCGCTTTGGAGCTCGTGACCCTCTGGCGATCAAGCACTCCCGACCCAAGCGTGCAGTTGGCCCAGCTGGATGCTAGCCGTCATTACAGATTAGATGTCGATTGTGAACCCGAATTGCACCTTGTTTTTAAGCCGGAGAATCTTTCGGGTCAGCTGATCAAGTTGGGAGATGCGATTTGGCACGCTTCGCATCAGAATCGCTATTTTTCCCGAGTGGATCTGACTGTAGCGGACAATATTCCGGTCATCTATCACGACGTCGGTTACGCACCAGAACGGCATGATTCGAGTTCTGATGGTGTGTTGCAGCCCGTGCCTCGTTGGCAGCCCAGTTCCGGTATGAATAACAGTTTGTCAGAAGAAGAATTTGAAGCCATCATGAGTGTGGATTCCTAACCAAGGGTTCTAACGGTTTGTCAAGAACGCACATATACGTAGGACTCGAAGTCGGCACCTCAAAAGTGTGTGCCGTCGTCGGGGAGGTGCGGGCTGATGGAGCCATGAAGATCCTTGGTATCGGTGATGTCCCGTCGTCTGGCGTTCGCAAAGGCGAGATCATTGATTTCGAGCTCGCGAGCACCTGTGTTTACAATGCTATTCGAGCGGCGGAGGATCGCGCTGATTTGGAAATCAGGCGTGTTTATCTGAGTGTCACGGGATCGCATATCACGAGCCTAAATGATCGGGGATGTGTTCGCATACCTGAAGATCAGCGCGAGATCACCTTGGATGATGTCAAGGAGTTGAAGAAGATTGCCCGCGAAGTGGCGATACCTGAAACGAATGCCTTCCTTCACACGCACATTCGTCACTACTTTGTCGACGGGCAGGAAGGGGTAGAGAATCCGGTGGGCATGTGTGGGACTCAGCTTGAGGCTGATTTCCATCTCATCCACGGTATTCGCACTCGTCTTCAGAATGCGATTCGATTCGTTCGTGAGTTACCCATGGAGGTGGCAGACATTGTGTTCAGTCCTCTAGCTTCTGCGCAGATCATGTTGTCTCGGCAGGAGAAAGACGAGGGGGCTCTGGTCATCGATATCGGTGGAGGCACTACAGATTACGTGCTCTACAATCGAGGCTCTGTTTGCCAGTCTGGATGCTTGGCGGTAGGAGGAGATCACATCAACAATGACATCTCTATGGTCCTTAAGGTGCCCCATAATCTTGCCGAGAAGCTCAAAGTGAACTACGGGCGCGCCAATGTTGAGGAAGCGAGTTCCAAGAATTCGATTGTCCTAACGGATGAGACTCGTTTTAATGGACGCGAGATTGATCTCGAGGAATTGCACGAGATTATTTACCTGCGTCTGATGGAGATCTTTAACTGTGTTAAGAAGCCGCTCTTGGAACGAGGTCATTTGGATCGCGTCGGTAGTGGTATCTACCTGACGGGTGGCATGAGTCTGCTCCCTGGAATCGATCGGGTCGCGGCAGAAGTCTTCGGCAACATTCCGATTGTGAAATCTCGTGCAGCTCCGGTGAATGGCGTTATCGCTGTGGCGGAAGATCCCCGCTACAGCACGGCTATTGGCCTTATCAGATACGCTCAACTCCAAGATCAAGAAAGACCCCACACCTCTATCGTCAAACGGGTTAGCACTTTTGTTCGCGACCTCTTTGGGGCGCCTCCACGTTCCTCCTGAACTCTTTAATTCAAGACAACAAACACCATGATCGAATACCAAACCGAAGAACAAATTGAGATGATTCAAGCCAAGGGTTTCCTGGTCAAGGTCATCGGTGTAGGCGGTGCCGGAAGTAATGTGCTCGACCAGATTGCTCTAGATGGCATGGAAGATGCCGAGCTGATTTGCCTGAACACAGATGTACGCACTCTAAAGACCTCGACCGCTCATTCTAAAGTCCAGATCGGGCGTCAGCTCACTCGAGGACTCGGTGCTGGTGGTGATCCAGAGCTTGGTATTCTTGCTGCGGAGGAAGCAGAAGAAGAGATTCGTGCTGCTGTGCGCGGCCAGGACATGGTTTTCATTTGCACGGGTCTGGGCGGAGGTTCTGGATCAGGTGCCGCGCCGACTGTCAGTCGTATCGCTAAGGAAGAAGGCGCCTTCGTGGTGGTCTTCGCCACGATGCCATTCTCGTTTGAGGGACGTCGACGTATCCAGCAAGCAGAGACCGCGCTCAAACTGCTCGAGCGAAGTGCTGACGCACTGATTACGTTTGAGAATGATCGCATGGGCGAGCTCGTTCTTCCGAAGGAAGGCATTCAGCAAGCTTTTGGCAATGCCGATAAGATTATTAGCCAAAGCGTCAGAGCGATCACCTACGTGGTCACGCAGCCTGGTCTAATTCAGATTGGTATGGATGATTTGCTTACGGCCTTGAAGACACCGATTTCGCGCTGTCTCTTTGGCTACGGTGCTGCCAAGGGGAAGAATCGGGCCCAAGAAGCCCTCAAGACGGCTCTGCGCAGCCCATTACTCGATCGAGGCAAATTGCTCAACAAGTCTCGCAATGTGCTTGTCCACATCGTGGGCGGAGGCTCGATGACGCTTTATGAAGTGGAATTGCTCATGAATGAGATGAGTAAGAACGTTGGTGGTGAAACCCAGATTCTCTTCGGTGCAGCGACTGATGAGAAGATGGATGATGAGTTAAGTGTGACTATCATTAGCTCATTGACGTTGGATGATCTTCGTCAGCACACATCTTCCCTGACAGCAAGTGATACGGAGCCTGTAGCACTTGCCGGAGCCGTCGCTGAGCGAGAGTCATCAGTGAGAGAGGACAATGATAAAAGCGCTGAGGAAGCTAGAACTGAAGAGAAAGAGGCCTTAGCGAAGGCTCGAGCGAAGCGTGAGGAAGAAGCTGACGCAAACCGCCGCGAGGCGGAAGCGCAGGCCAAGCGAGACCAAGCAGCGGCGGAGGCGAAAGCTCAGGCTCAGCGTGAGAACGAACTCGCAGAGAAGCGGGAAGAAGAGGCTCGTCAGGCCAAGGCTAAGGCGGAAGCCGATGCAAAGAAGGCTGCAGCAGATCGGCAGAAAGAAGCCGTTTCCAAAGCCGAGTCGACCAGGGAAGATGTCCTTGCAGCAAGTGGCGAAGAGTCCGGGGATGATCGTGCTCGACGAGAGGCTTTCGAACGTCGCCGAGAAGAACTCAAGCGTACTGCGTCTGAAAAGGAAAATGTACCTGCGGCGAAACAGGAGACGAGGGCTCCAGTAACTCAGCAAAGGCAAGCTCCCATTGCTGAAGAGGCTGATGCTACGAAGGAGCGACACACTGCCGATGATTTGAAAGCTCAGCGTCAGCGGGCTCAGGAAGAACTTGGGCGAAAGCGAAAGGAGCTAGAGAAACTGCTGAAGATGGAGGATGAGGCTCACAAACAGCGTCCTGCGCGGAATGCGGCTTCTTCGAAAGCAGCGATGACGGCCAAGCCTGCTCAGAAAGGCCTTGAGTTAGGCGATGCAGATAACGACCTGGATTTAACTGAAAGGATTGCGGAGCAGCCTAAAAGTCAGGGTTTGCCTCCCAGCCGCATGCCGGGTAATTCTGCTCCCGTGTCTTCAGCGAAATCGCTTTCTTCCAAGCGAAAAGCTCCAGAAAATCGACAATCCGATGAAGAGTCAGACGAACTCGAGTCAGCGGGAAAACCGAAGGGGACCACTCAGGAAGAATTGCAGTTGGAGCCCTCGCGAGGTCGTTTTGAGAAAGCGGCGCCGACGATGATGGACGGAGAGAACCTAGATGTTCCGACTTTCTTTCGGAAGCGAGGCAAGAAGGGATAGGTTTTTCTAACGCTTGTGTCAGCACTCTACGAGGTTCTTCTCTACTACCGATACTTCTCTATTGAGGAGCCTCAAGAGTATGTGTCAGAGCATCGTCGTCTATGCGAGGAGCTCGGACTCTTCGGGCGTATTTTGGTAGCCCGAGAAGGCATCAATGGTACTGTCAGTGGTTTGCGAAAGCAGACCCAGGCTTACCAGGAATATCTACGTTCGAAACCCGGCACGGATGAAATGGAGTTCAAGGTCGATCCCGCTGATGGTCATGCGTTTCAGAAACTCTCGATCAAGGCGCGTGATGAAATTGTCACGCTAGGGCTTTCGCCGTGTGAAGACATTGATCCAAATGAAACAACGGGGAATTACCTTTCGCCTAAAGACTTCTACGAAGCTATGCAAGATCCCAATGCGGTGATCGTGGATGCGCGGAACGAGTATGAATCCCAGCTGGGCAAGTTTCGAAATGCAATCTGTCCAGATGTCGATAGCTTCCGAGACCTGCCCCAGTGGATCCGTGATCACCGATCAGAGCTGGAGGGAAAACGGATTCTCACCTACTGCACCGGTGGTATTCGTTGTGAGAAGTTCTCGGGGTTTCTTTTGAGTGAAGGATATAAAGATGTGAGCCAATTGCACGGTGGTATCGTGACCTACGGTCGTGATCCTGAGACTGAAGGACGCGACTTCGAGGGGCAGTGCTATGTCTTTGACCAGCGAATCGGTGTGCAAGTGAATAGAGCGAACCCGTCAGTGATTGCCAGTTGCAGGCATTGCGGAGTTCCGATTGAGCGGTATCGAAATTGCGGTTTTACCCCGTGCAATGCGCAATTCTTCTGCTGTACGGAGTGCGAAGAAAGCCGTGGGCGGTTTTGTAGCGAAGCCTGCCGAGAGCAGACGATGGCCCTTTAGACCTCTCAATTGGGAGAATCCAATTCGCATGTTTGTCGCGGCAGCGTACGAAACTTGGAGGTTACCAGTAAAATTTGCTTATAATTATGAATAGTGCCTTTAATTTGGATTTGTGGGAGCCCGGTTTGCTAAGTTGCAACGACGTAAAAAATTGTGGTGCTATGCGCACAGCCTCGCCACTAGCCTCCTAAATCTTGCTGTAAGCTGGGGCGACGATCGTGTTCCTTACTCTAGCATTAAGTAAATCAAGGCAAACGCCTACGGGGCTTCAGAACTCGTTCGATACCAACATTGATCTAGCATTGGACCTGGATACCACGTTGTGGAATACAAAGCTGGATGGGAATCATCTAGCGCAGGTGCTTCTCAATCTCTGCGTGAATGCGCGCGATGCAATGAGCTCCGAAGGTGGTGGTATCATCAAGATATCTACTTCGAATTTCGTCGATCTTGAAGGAAAAGAATTTGTACGGATAGGTGTTAAAGATTCTGGTGTGGGTAAGGACGAGGGCGTGCTGAGCAAGATCTTTGAGCCCTTTTTTCACGACGAAAGAACAGGGGAAGGGGACCGGTCTTGGACTAGCCATGACCTAAGGAATCATTGAGCAACATGGCGGAAGAATCGAGTGCGAATCTGAACCCGGCGTCGGGACACAGTTTGTCATCCTCTTGCTTCGTTCCACGGAAGAAGCAGTGGCCATTGGAAAGCCTGCTGACGGCCCTAAAGCGGAGGTTACACAAGATCAGGCTCGAAATGTGCTGCTCATTGATGACGAGGCACTCGTTAGGGCAGTGGGCGAAGGCATGCTGAAGCATCACGGTTACACAGTGACTTGCGCGACCAACGGCCAGGAAGGCATGGATTACCTTAAAACGCACGCAGACGAGATCGACCCGGTGATCACCGATCTCACCATGCCCGTCATGTCCGGGAAAGAAGTGCTCCGTGAAGTGCGCAAGCGTTATCCCCAGATTCCGGTAATTGTATCCAGTGGATACAGCATCGATCCTGAAACTTTTAGCGCTGAGAGCGGGAGTCACCTGGTTGCAGTGGTCTCCAAGCCGTTCTCTATGGAAGAGATGCTGCCGGCTTGGCTGCCTAACGAATCAGCTTACCTCTTTGCGAATGCTGGTTCGATACCCATCTCCTTGAGCAGATCAGTGAGGCCCTCGATTTCATCGAGCACCCACAGTGCATAACGGATGTCTAACAGAATGCTTCGAACACCCGCATCGAATACGTAGTCGCCATAGAGGGAATCGGTGTTTCCATCGAAGAGGAGCCCCACGAGTTCGCCCTTCGCATTCAGGGCAGCCGAGCCAGAATTGCCACCCGTAGTATCGACGTTCGCGAGATAGTTCAACGGAAGGTTACCAAAGAAGCGTTCGCCGTAAGGACCAAATCCGTGTTGCTTGGCACGCTCATAGGCAGCTAACCAACGAGCTGGTACTACGAAATCCTTCTTTCCAGGTTGGTGCTCATCTTCGATTAGTTGGCGCATGTTCGTAAACGCTGGCACACGTTTGAGATGATCGCCTTCCTGCTTCTCGTAGCCACCCACCTGGCCGAATGTGATGCGAAGTGTCGAATTGGCGTCGGGAGCCATGAGTTGTTTTCGGCTCTTGAGAAAGTCGCGTAGTACTTCCACGTAGAGAGGGGAGACTAGCATCATTTCACCTGTTAGCGCTTTGCTGTGCTGCTCGTTTTTGAGGATCGAGGGTTCGGCAGCGATGGCGAGCTGAATCAATGGGTCTTTGCTTGCTTTTAGGTCCGCGAAGGAAGCTTCTTTGAACAGCTTTTGTCTGGTTTCAGGTTCTTCTAAAGTAGTCGCATCGAGGACCGTTTTCACTTTGGCTCGAATCTTATCAATGTCTGGCTTCTTCATCAGATCTGCTCCGAGGAAGTCGGCGACAAAGCTCGGGGTATCGCCACCGCCTTCGGCGTTTAGCAAGCGCGTGAGGAAATGGGTGCTCACTTCAATGGCAATGTCACGAGCATAGGTGCCCTGCATTTGTGATAGGCCATCTCTGAGATTCTCATAGTCGCGTTCCTGAAAGCCGGGTAAGCGGTCTGAGTCTGCTTTCTCTTTCTCCTTGGCGATACGAACCAGCGTCATGGCCGCATGGGCGATTCCGTTGAAGTAACCACGAAAGAGACCACCCGTGAAGGTTCGCTTCTGCCAGCCTTCCTGATAACGACTTTGGATTTCATCCATGGCCTCCAATACAGGAGCGTACTTTTCAGCGCGGGAAGGATCCTTCTTCGTCCAGGCGAGGAGATCTTTCTCAAGCTGCTCCTTCTTTTTTAAGTAACCAATGCCATCCAGAATCTGCAGGGCCTCACGATTGTTCTTTAGATAGTTCTCGATACCAAAGAGAGGTGGTTGTGTCTTCGTGGCCAAGGTTTCATTGCGGCTTTCAAGTTCGCGGAACACGTCACGAAGCTGCCCAAGATAATCGACCGTGAACGGCATGGAGCGCCCCACGGTATCCTGAGCTTCAGCGAACGTGGTAGCGCGATTGGTGCGACCAGGATAGCCCGCCACCATGATCAAATCTTCAGGCTCCAGACCGCTTCCACCGTGGGCTACGGGAATAATGTTCTTTGGCTTGTAAGGTACGTTCGCATTGGCATGATCCGCACTATTCCCTTTAGGCCCAGTGTAAATTCGTAGGAATGCAAAGTCTCCCACGTGACGTGGAAACTCCCAGTTGCGCTCATCTCCGCCAAAGTAACCTACTGCCTTTGGCGGAGCGTAAACCATACGCAGATCTTTTAGCTTTCGCTTGCGGATGAGAATATACTGCTCGCCACGGAAGAAACTGCGCACTTCAGCGCGGATACTAGGATCACTCTCTGCCTCTTTCAGGATGGCTTTCTCACGACTTTCGAGCTCATTGTAGCGCTCCAAGGGATCGGTGATGTTAGCCAGACCTTTTTTCATCCGCTCCGTGATATCTTTCTGCTCAAAGGTGATGAAGACACGTGATTCCGGTCCGGTGAAACGCTCGCCACCCTTGCGATAGTCATAGCCATCGCGCATGTAATCGATGTCAGCCTCAATTGCTGGGAGCCCCTCCTTTTCCCGTTCCATGTTCTGCCCTTTCAGTGCGGCCTTGTCCTGCTCGGTCATATAAGAGAGGTAGGACTCAACGCAATGATGGTTGGTGATAATTAACCCATTCTTGGACACGAAGGACCCAGAACAGCCATCTAGGCTAACGATTGCTTCAAGCGTGTTCGAAGTTGGATCTGCCAACTCTTGCGGATCGATCTCTAATCCCAGTTCTCGAAGCTGAGCTTCGAGTTCTGGCATCTGACTGGGCAACCACATGCCCCCGGTCGGTGGAAACGCATCGACAGGCTTATCCTGAGCGCTAAGTGTCATTACTAGGCCCAGCAACGTAAATGCAACAAATGAACGGAAGATAAGCATAGCGGAAGCCTGGCATGGTCGTTTGGTGATGGCGAGCGAAAGTAGATCGGTTTGCTTGGGATCTTCATCGATTTGGAGTCCAGAGGGGCGTCTCCATTTCCTTGGTGAACGGTTGCCAGGCCTCCGGCCTGCTTGAAATTCATCGAGATGCCATGTCTTGAATTCATCTAGCGTGTGCGGCGAGGCCGCAGGCCTGCCCGTTCGGGTGCCTTACCCTGATTTGGTTTGGGGAGGATCACGTCCCTTTAAGAGGTCTCCAATGGTTTGACATTCTTCAAGGGTAATTAGGGTGCGTTTT
>Ga0222717_10000074_pt1 | contig 75879 bp, 90 predicted proteins | sample C33_18DmetaG_FD_165053 | JGI IMG/M metagenome (GOLD analysis project Ga0222717, IMG submission 165053) | Estuarine water microbial communities from San Francisco Bay, California, United States - C33_18D | ecosystem: Environmental > Aquatic > Marine > Unclassified | place: USA: California... | reverse complement strand
AGTTATTTACGCGTTACTCACCCGTTCGCCACTTTACTATTATCCGAAGATAAATTCTCGTTGACTTGCATGTGTTAAGCACACCGCCAGCGTTCGTCCTGAGCCAGGATCAAACTCTCAATTGTATATTTTAAGTTTGTTCGTATATCGACTACAGGATTAAAAGACAAAGGTTCTACATAGTAAATTTTCAAATAACTAAAAAAATTCTTTTGCATTTCTTTGACGCAAAAGCCACGCAAATTATAACGGGTTATTCATATAACCAAACAAAAAATTAAAAATTAATATATTTTTTAATTAACTAGATTAAAAGACCCGCAATAGTAGCAGTTAACCAAGAGGCTAAAGCGCCACCAAACATTGCTTTTGTCACTAGTTTTGCAAGGTCTTTTTTTCGATTTGGTGCCATAGCACCAATACCTCCTAATTGAATTCCAATAGAACCAAAATTGGAGAAACCACATAAAGCATAAGTTGAAATAATAGCTGTTCTTTCAGATATCAATCCATCTGTAATAAATTTTTGTAAATCACCATAAGCAATAAGCTCTGTTAAAACAATCTTTTTACCCATTAGCATTCCAACCATTTCAGCTTCATTCCATGGCACTCCCATTGTCCAAGCTAATGGCTTAAATACAAATCCAAAAATAGACTCCATAGATGTACCTAAGAATGCTAGAAAAAAATTAATCATTGCTACAAAAGATATAAATGCAATCAACATAGCTGCAATATTAGCTGCTAATTTCAAACCATCTGTTGCTCCAGTACTTAGAGCTTCCATCCCATTGGTATGTGCTTGTTTAATTTCAATATTTAAATCTCCCATTGTATCAGATGAATCAGTTTCAGGATAAATGATCTTAGCGATTACAAGGGCTGCAGGAGCTGACATCACAGATGCTGCTAATAGATGTCCTGCAATACCTGGAATGTTAGATAACCATGATACATATATAGCTAGTACTCCTCCTGATACAGTTGCAAACCCACCTGTCATTACTGCCATTAATTCTGACTTTGTCATTTTGTCAATAAATGGTCTTACCATTAACGGAGATTCCGTTTGACCTAAAAATATATTACCTGCAACGCTTAGTGTTTCAGATCCGCTTGTACCCATCGTTTTCTGCATAGCTCTCGCAATAACCCTAATAATTTTTTGAATGATACCAAAGTGGTATAATATTGATACTAGACTAGAAAAGAAAATAATCGTAGGAAGTGTTTTGAATGCAAAATTTACTAAGCCTGGGTGAAAGCCGACGCCATCAACATACGATGTAAATAAAAAATTTGCTCCAGAATCAGAAAATCCAATCAAAGTTGTAATAGCTCTATCTAGAAAACTAAAAATTGGCGTTCCAAATGGAGTTTTAAGTATGAAAATTGCAAATAAAAGTTGCAAACCAAGACCTAGAGAAACAGTTTTGTAATTAATATTTCTTTTATTTTCAGATAATAAATATGCGATAAATAATAATGTAAGAACCCCTAAAAGACCGCTAAAATTTGTCATAAAGATTATGGATGATTATGTCCAGCATGTAAATCTGCAGTTTTGGTATCTTTCTCTTTAACCTTTGAATGCTCTTTAAGTAGATCAAGAATTTCCTGATCTAACAAATCATCAGAAAGTTTGGCTCTGTTGGACTCTTTTTTATAAAACCTTTCAATTTCTGATTTTTGAGTATCATTTTTTTCAATAGCATCTTGAATGAATTTTTCAACTTTTTCTTTATCAATTGAAAGATCTAAATCTTTGATAATTGCTTTTCTAAGCAAATACCACTTTAAATTATTTTCAGCAAAAAGCTTATACTCTTCTTTTATCTTTTCGTCGTCAGCATTTTGCATGTTTTGTTTTGTTTTTACTTCATTTACAATATTTGCTAAATATGAATCTAGCATAGATGTCGGTAAAGCTGGATTAACAAGTTTTATAAATTGGTCAATAATTGCTGAGTTAAAAAGCTCTTCTGATTTCTTTTCGTACTCCAAGCCGATACTTTTTTCGATATTTTTTTTCCATTCTTCGACACTTTTACAATTTGGATCCATTGTTTGAACAAAATCTTTATCAAGCTTTGGTGGGATTCTTCTTTGCATCGAATCAATATTAATGCTATAATCTTTTTCTCCTGAACCTAAATCAATTCTCATTCTTATTTCATCTCCTACCTTTTTTCCAAGTAGTAGATCTTTATTATTATTAATAAATGGTTCTTGACCTATTGCGATATATTTTTTTTCTTTTTTACCAATGATAGCTACTCCGGAAGCATCAACTTCTTGAAAGTCAGCAATCATAAAATCGCCTTCCAAAGACCCTTCTTGAATATTTTCAGTTTTGCTTTGAGAATTAAGAATATTTAAAACTGTATCTTCTACTTCTTTTTCATTTGAAATAAAGTTTGTTTTTTCAACAGTAACCATATTCTTTTTTAGTTTAGGAGCTTTAAGATCAGGTTCTATTTCAAATTCAGATTTGAAAGTAAAATCTTTTTCATATGCAAAATCAATATCTTTAAGTGCTGCCTGATTGATAGGGTTTAATTTTTCTTTTTGTAAGGCTAAAAAGTAATATTTTTCTGAGAAATCTTGAACAAAATTCATTTCAATTTGACCTAAATATTGTGACATCAAAATATTATTTGGAATTTTACCTTTTCGAAAACCGGGGACTTTGATATCCTTTGCTACTTTTTTCTTACAAAGCTCAAAATCTTCTTGAATATCTTTCCATAAAGCAACTATGGATAACTCATATGTAAACTCATTAATTTTTTTTGATTTAACTTTCAAATTCATATTATTGTTTTAACCTGTAAATACACCCTTCAATAGTTTTAATAAATGTTTCTAGTTGATTCTGCGTACAAATCAAATCTTCTATTTCTTCATATGAGTCAGATGGATAAGATTCTTGATCATATTCTCTTAAAAAATTAGATTCAAACTTGACAATCATGTCTTCAAGAATTTGTTTATGTAAGTTTTTACCCCTTAAAAAATTCAACTGAAGATTAATCTTACCATTTGATGATAATCTGAATAATGGTAGAGTACCATAGTCGGAATTACATCTAAATGTCATTGTACCGCAACCGTCGCCAGTTCCCCAAGTTATTTCATCAGAATTTTTTTCAGAAAAATCTATTAACTGTAAGCAGTTAATAGCTACATCATTTTCACAAGATTGATTAATGTGATCGATGAATGTTTTTTTTGACCATTTTGTCATATTATGCTCTCCAAATTAACCATATTTTTTAAATAGAATATGGTGAGGAATTTACAGCTATCAGTTCGATATTGAAAATAATATTTTATTTATGTCTTAGGTAAATAAAAGATTATTTTAGTTTCTTAATGGCTTACCAGTCTTAAGAAAATGAGCAATACGAGCCTGTGTTTTTGGCTCTCCAGCTAAAGACATAAAACACTCACGTTCAATATCAAGAACATACTGTTCATCAACTTTGGACATTAATCCACCTTTATCGCCACCACTTAAAACAAATGCTGATTTTGAATTCACTAATTCATCATGATCAGATATCTTTCCTTGAGCTTTCATTGCTTTTGCTCCAACGGAAGCCATTGTTCTTAATGTCATGCCCGGTAATGTTAAATCGTCTCTGTACTTTGGAGGTTCATATCCAGCATCACTCATTTCAAGAACCTTGCTTTTCCCAATAGCTAGTAGATGTTCGGAATTCATTGCAATAGTATCACTTTTTCGCAACCAGCCTTTTTTCAAAGCATCTGTTGCACTTCTTGAAACTGTCATCGGATTGATAAGTTGAATAGCTTGACGTCCAATATTCATATTAACATTTTTAGCATCATTATTTTCAAGTAAATTTAATAGAACTCTTAAATGACCTCCTGCACCAGGTATTAATCCCTGTATTGCCTCAACTAATCCTGCGTACAGCTCTCCTGAGGCTACTGTATGGGATGAACAAGCATAGAATTCAAACCCACCTCCAAGGGCTAAATTAAAAGGGCAAGTCACAACAGGATATTTAGAATGGCGAATGCGTTGAGTAACATCTTGCATTTCTTTTACGCCGGCATCCATAACCTGCAAGTTACCTGAATCAATTGCCATTTTAAAATCGTTAACGTTTGCTCCAGCACACCAATTTTTACCTTGATGTCCGACAACAAGCCCTTTGTAATTTCCTGACTCAAGAAGGTCTAAGGCATGCTTCATTATATCATTCATAGAGCGATCTAAAGGGTTAAAAGCAGGAACAAAGATTGAATGAAATTCAACATTTAACACTCCGTCACCAATATCATGAATACTGGCACTCCAGTCGCGCTTTAATGTACTTTTTGCATTTTTATATAAATTCAAGTTTAAAGATTTATTACTTGCTTTATGAACTTTAGCTTTCTTCTCAACTGGACACCAATAAGTCATTTCTCCATTTTTTATTTCATAAAATGACTTTCTTCCAGAAGATAGCATATCTTCTACCCATGAAGGTACTTTTCTATTTTCAGCTTTCATCTTATTAACTGATTTTTCAACCCCAATAGCATCCCATGCATCAAACATGCCGATATCTCTAGCAAACCCCCATCTCATTGCATTGTCAATTTCAACTATACTGTCAGCAATCTCAGGAATTAACTCTGCTGAATAAGTAAACATTGGAGCGTTGCATTCCCAAAGAAATTTTGCTCCAACATCATCTAAATATGTAATTGCAGCTAATCTTTTTTTAAGATCTTTAATAGGTTTTCCGACTCTTATAGTATCAAACATTCTTTTTTTAGTTGGAGTGTATTCCATAGTATCTAAATCAAGAGATAAAATTTCCTTACCTTCTTTTTTATACCAACCAGAGCCAGTTTTTTGACCAAGTCTTCCCTCTTCAACAAGCTTAACTAACATATCAGGAGCTTTAAATTTTTGTCTTTCTTCTTCTGATTCTGAAGTAACTCTATCAAACATATTATTTTGAACATTTAATGCAGTATCTAAACCAACAACATCTTGAGTCCTAAAATAAGCGCTTTTTGCATTTCCTACTAATGTACCTGAAAGAGCATCAACGTCTTCAACAGTAAGGCCCATTTCAACCGCTTTATGATATGTCAATGGTCCACATGCATTAATCAATCTATTTCCAATAAACCCAGGGGTATCTTTAGCATGTACAATTCCTTTTCCAAGGGTGGTTTCACCAAATTCTGTAATCGCTTCATATACATTTTTAGATGTTTTTTCTCCTTTAACTAACTCTAAGAGTTTTAAATATCTTGGAGGATTAAAAAAGTGAGCAATTAAAAAGTTTTTCTGAACATCTTCAGGAAGTACTTCTGCTAAATTTGCTAAAGGAATTCCTGAAGTATTTGAAGCAAGAATAACGTCCTTTTTTAAGTGAGGTAATATATTTTTATAAACCGCATGCTTAATTTCAATTTTCTCTGCAACCGCTTCAATAATTAAGTCGCAGTCTTTAAGTTTTTCTAGATCGTTATCATAAGTACATGGTGAAACTAAAGAAGCATTACTACTTGAAAAAAGAGGAGCTGGTTTTAATTTTGAAAGACCATCTACTCCTTTTTTAGCCAGTTCTTCATTTATATCAAATAATAAAGATGGTATTCCCGCATTAGCAATATGTCCAGCAATTTGTGCGCCCATTACTCCTGCACCTAAAACGGCGCATTTTTTAATTTCTATACTCATCGGTTTTATCCCCTCTTAATAATTGTAGTTATCCCTTGACCTGTTCCTACACACATAGTAGCAAGACCAACAGATTTATCTTGTTGTTCCATGACATTCAATAGAGTAGTTATAATTCTTGTTCCAGAAATGCCAAGAGGATGGCCGAGCGCAATAGCTCCACCATTCAAGTTTACTTTATTTATGTCCCAATCTGCCTCTTTTACACAGTATAGAGCTTGCGCTGCAAAAGCTTCATTAATTTCCATAACATCAATATCGTCAATTGTCATTCCAGTATTTTTAAGCGCCTTAGCTGTTGCTGGAACTGGACCAGAACCAAACATTTTCCAGTTTACTCCAGCTACTGCTCTTCCTTCGATGTAAGCTCTAATCTTGAGACCATGTTCTTTTGCATATGCCTCGCTTGTGATAAGCATTGCAGAAGCTCCAATAGAGAAGGGACTACTTGTCGCTGCAGTAACTGTGCCATCTGCTTTAAAAGCAGGATTTAATGACTCAATTTTTTCTTTATTTGGCTCTCGTGGACCACTATCTTTATCAAAAATAGATCCATCATCTAGTGTAATTGGAATGATTTCATTGTCAAACTTTCCTGATTCTTGTGCAGCAACCGCTTTATTGTGAGAACTGTAAGAAAATTCTTCCTGCTCTGCTCTTGAAATATCCAATTTATCTGCAAGCAATTCAGCGCCTTCACCCATTGATATATAGTAATCTTGTTCCGCTAATTTAACATTAAAATCTGGAGCAAAACCTCCTTGAGGGATTGTAAACATATCTTCAACGCCTCCAGCTATTCCAACTTCAATATCTCCAGCTTCGATTGCTGAACTTATTAGATGTAATGAAGTCATTGCTGATCCACAGTATCTATTGATAACATTAGCTGCTGCGGTTTCTGGAATTCCTGCTAAAATTGCTGCGCCTCTTGCAACCAACATACCCGTAGGTCCTTCTGGAAAAGCACAACCTAAAGAAACATCTTCGATTGCATTAATATCTAATTCTTTGTTACGATCTAGAAGCCCTTTAATCACCTGTCCGGCAATTTCGTCTGAACGCATACCGACTAGTGCGCTTCCTTTTGTACCAATTGGAGATCTTACTCCATCAATAATTACAGCTTTATTACTCATTATTTCCTCCTTAGAAACTTCTTACAGGATAACCACCTGCTTCTACAACTTTTTCGCCTATTATCTTTTTTAAACCAATAGTATCTGTTTTTAAAGATAATCTCTTTCTTAGTAAGTCAAGTTTTTGTTCCATATCTGATGGTATATTGCTACCAAATACACTGTTAAGTACTTTATTTGCGTACTCCATAACTCTAATACCTTGTTCCGCTGTGTATACCTTAGCGCAAAGCTCAGGAACTATTTCATTTTTAGAATCATAAAACTCTTTATTTTGCATCACTCTAGATAAAGTAGCATCTGCCACGTAACAAAAGATAAGGATATTTGCAAGATTCTCAATAATGACCTGCTCTGTTCCTATGTCTTGTCCGTGCTTGCTTAATGATTCATTTAGACATAATGCGTAAAGTGCTTTTGAAGCTTCAACACATTCGACTTCATCTTTATATTGTCCTTGATAACCACTATCAAGGCCATTATCACAATAACCATCAACCTTTTCTAGATATTCCTTAAATCCAATTTCACCAGATAAGGCTTTGGATATCATAGCTCTTCCACAAAGCATTTTATTGATTTCGTTTGTTCCTTCCCAAATCTTATTAATTCTATTATCTCTATACGCTTGAGCCATTGGATATTCTTCAATAAAACCGTATCCTCCGAATATCTGGAAACAGTGATCAATTAATTGTTCAGCAGATTCACTTCCGTATACTTTTACTATAGAATTTTCAGCCATATACTTTTCCGTCGTATTTCCCTGTTTTATGTAATACTCAGGATCGTTCTTATCTAGCTCATTAATAGCATCAGTTTGATTTCCAATAACAGAATAACAAGTGCTATCTAAAGTGTAAGTAAGAATAGTTGCAGAAGCTAACTTTTCTTGAATAGAACCAAAATCAGAAATGTACTGTCCAAATGCTTTTCTATTTTTTGCATAATCCGTAGCACGTTCCATTCCTAAAATCATACCTCCAATAGCAGAAGCTCCTAACTTAAATCTTCCAATATTTAACCCACAAAATGCTGGGCCAGCACCGTCTCCTACCTTACCTAATAGATTTTCTACTGGAACTTTACAATTTGAAAAATACAATGGCACTGTTGAAGACCCTTCCATGCCCATCTTCTTTTCTTCTTTTCCAATCTCAAATCCTGGAGTATCTTTTTCAACGACAATTGAAGAAAACTTACCATCAATTTTGCAAGCAACAATAAAAGTATCAGCCCAAGCTCCGTTTGAAATAAAAATCTTCTGACCATTTAGTATATAATACTTTTTGTCTTCCGAAAGTATTCCAGTTGTCTTAGAATTTGTAGCATCTGAACCTGCTTCAGGTTCTGTTAAAGCAAAGGCTGCAATCTTTTCACCTGAACATATACCTGGTAGCCACTTTTGTTTTTGTTCATCATTACCATACCATATGATACCAAGAGAACCAATAGATGTTTGAACATTCCAAACTGTACAAAATGATGCACTTCCACTCATTGAAATTCCTTCAGCAAGGATACACATACCCGTTTTAGTCATTTCAGAACCACCATATTTTTCGGGAACATCAATACCTAAGAATCCTAATTCACCCATTTGCTCTACAAGCTTTCTAATAAGCTTTTCGTCTTTTTTGTTTAATTCATTTTGTGATAAAGGTAATAATTCGTTTGTTGCAAAATCGCGCATTGCCTCATAAATCATTCTCTCTTCATCTGAAAAAGCTTCTTTACAAAATACTTTATTAGTTCCTACAACCGTAGTTAAAAATTTACCTCCAGTTTTAATCTTACTGAAGTCAATTGCTCCACTACCTTGTTCTTTATTAGACATTTTTATTTCCCCTTTGTTTTGGAATAAGCATTTAAAATATAATCTGATACTTGATCTATATAAGTTTCCGCATCTAAATCCTTTGACTCAAAAAGCGTAAACCAAAAGACTCCTTCAATATTTAATATTAATGCAAGAGCCGAAGTTTTAGGATCTAATTTCTTAAATTCGCCACTCTCAATTCCTTTGATTATTATTATTTCTATAAATTTTTGAAAGCGATTATACATACTTTGTATAGCCTTTCTAAAGTCTTCATCATGTCTTGAAATAGACCAAAAAGTAGAGATTGACTTGAAAAAAGTAGGATCCTTTTCAAGCTGAATACCTACAGTAGTAAAAAGTTTCTTTAACTTTTTTTTGTTAGAATTCTCAATATTAATTTCACCAAACATTTTTGTGTATTTAGCTTCTAAAGACTCAATAACGCCTAAGTACACCTCTTTTTTTGATTTGTAGTAATGATAAATCGCACCTTTACTCATTTTTGAATCTGTTACAATGTCATCCATTGTGCTTCCGTAGTATCCTTTTTCAGTCAGGACAGTAAGTGCTGAAGAGACAATTAATTCTTTTTTATTTTTTTTATGTTCTTTTTTCATAAACCGACTAGTCGGTCTATAAGGTAAAAAAAAACATAGTATTGATTCAACAAAAATTCTTTCTTTTCAGAAAAAATAATATGTAGTTTATTTCAGCTTAATATGTCCAAAAATAACAAACTAATTATCGCACCATCATTATTGGCAGCAGATTTCTCTGACCTTAAAGGTGAATTAAATCTTTGTAACAAATCTAATGCTGAATGGCTTCATTTAGATATTATGGACCAACAATTTGTTCCAAATTTATCATTTGGTCCAGAAATAGTTAAAGCCATCCGTCCACATACAGACCTTTTTTTTGATGTACATTTAATGGTGAGCAATCCTTATGATATGTTAAAGTCATTTATTGATGCCGGAGCTGATGCAATATCTTTCCACATAGAAACAACAGAACCAAGATTCACTTTTCCACCAAAAATCCTTATTAACACTATTAAAAAAAATAATTTACGTTGTGGTATAGCTATTAAACCAAAAACATCATTTAAAGTTATTGAAAAGTATTTACCGTTTATTGATTATATAGTTGTTATGTCTGTTGAACCAGGATTTGGAGGTCAAGGTTTTATACCTTCGACCTTAGAGAAAATTACTTTAATTGATCAGATTTTAAAGTCAAAAAATCTTAGAGAACAAATTGCAATTCAGGTGGATGGAGGAATAAAACTAAATAATGCAAAAGATGTGATTAGTGCTGGAGCAGATATTTTAGTAGCAGGATCTGAAGTTTTTAAATCAGATAACCCAACAGAAACTATCAACAAAATGTATAATTTATGAACTATAAAAATATAGATACTTTTCAAGATTGGACAAAAAAAGATCAAGACCAATTTACTGTAAATATAATAAAAGGTCTTGTAATCGACGGAGTTGGAAAAGCTAATTCAGGTCACCCTGGCGGTCCAATGTCTTTAGCAGATTTTTCATATATACTTTATACAGAACATTTAGTGTTCGATGCAAAAAATCCAGAGTGGCATTCTAGAGATCGTTTTGTTTTATCTGCAGGACATACATGTATGCTTTTGTATACACTTCTTTATCTATCTGATATTTTAACAATGGAAGATTTAAAAGAATTTAGACAATTACATAGCAGAACACCTGGTCACCCTGAAATTGAAACTCCTGGTGTAGATGCCAATACAGGACCACTTGGGCAAGGCGTTGGTATGGCGACAGGAATGGCTCTAGCTGAAAAAATGTTAAGCGCTAATAATGAATCAAAAAGAAAAAAATATACCTATGTTTTAGCAGGAGACGGTGATTTACAAGAACCAATAGCGCTTGGTGCTGCTACCCTAGCAGGACATTGGAAATTGTCTCAATTAATAATGTTTTATGATAAAAATGATATTCAAATTGCCGGTAGTACTTCAAGATGTGACTCTACAAATTACTCGGAATTATTCAAATCGATGAATTGGGATGTCCAAGAAATCGATGGTCACAATCATGAAGAAATTCGCAAGGCCATAGAACATGCAAAAACTTCTTCATTACCAAGTATCATTATTGGAAAAACTATTATCGCAAAAGGAAGCGCAACACTGGAAAATACAAGCAAATCGCATGGCGCTCCATTTAGCCCTGAAGAAATTATTGGTACCAAAAAAAATCTAGGTTTACCGGAAGACAAAACATTTTATTGTCCTCAAAAAATTAAAGATCATTTTCAAAGGAATTTTAAGTCTATTAGTGATTCGATTTCAAATGAAAAATTATTTAATATTAAGGCAGAATTAGAAAAAATAGACTTAGTTGAGTTTAATCCTAATGAAGTTATTGCAACTAGAAAAGCATTTGGAATGTCATTAGATAAATTTTCTTCTCATATTCCTAGTATTGTTGGTGGATCTGCAGATCTAGATGGGTCAAACTGTACAACAAACTTCGTAAACACTTATGGAGATTTTTCATCCACGAACCCAGCCGGAAGAAATATTCCTTTTGGTGTTAGAGAATTTCCAATGGGAGCAATAATGAATGGCATTAGTTTGTATGGTGGACTATTTCCTTTTGGAGGAACTTTTTTAGTATTTAGCGATTATGTTCGTTCAGCAATAAGATTATCAGCTATACAAAAATTGCATGTAATGTATGAATTTACACATGATTCAATCTTTGTTGGTGAAGATGGCCCAACGCATCAACCAGTAGAACATGCAATGTCCTTACGATTAATACCTGATTTACTTGTTTTTCGTCCAGCTGATGCAATCGAAACTCATTATTGCTTCGAAACTATTTTAGAAAATAGTTCAAATCCCAGCGCAATTTTATTAACAAGACAAAAATTGCCAGTTAGCAAATTAGATAGTAATACTATAAAACAAGGAGTTAAAAAAGGTGCTTACACCCTTTTAGATTCAGTTCGCCCAGATTTAATTATATTTACGACAGGTTCAGAAGCTCATCTTGCACAAGAAATTGCAAAAGATTTAAACTATAATATTAAAATTGTAAATATACCATGTTGGGAACTTTTTGAAAAACAGTCAGAAGAGTATAAAAATAAGATTTTAACTTTAAGTTGTGAAAAGAGAGTTTCAATCGAAGCTGGTACTACACTTGGCTGGGAAAAATTTGTTGGAAAGAGCGGCTTAAAATTTGGGATTGATTCATTTGGGCTTTCTGCTCCAGGATTAGAAGTAGCAAACGAATTTAGTCTTACAAAAGAAAAAATTATTGGTAAAATAGAGACATATCTCAATGAGTAGCCAAACAATAGTTCTAGCGACAGACCATGCTGGATTTGAATTAAAAGAAGTCGTAAAGCAGTCGTTAATTAAATTAAATTTTGAAGTGAAAGATTTTGGTGCATTTAAATACGATGCTTCAGATGACTATCCCGACTTTATTAACCCTGCCGCAAAATTTATTTCTGAAAACCAAGGTGTAATAGGGATTATATTTGGTGGATCTGGTCAAGGAGAAGCAATGGCTGCCAATAGATTTAAGGGTGTAAGAGCTGCTGTTTTTTATGATGGCCCAGATGAAATAATTAATCTATCAAGACTGCATAACAATGCTAACGTGCTATCTTTAGGTTCTAGGTTTATTAATTCTGACCGAGCAATAGAACTAATTGAACGATGGTTAGATGTAGAATTTGAAGGTGGAAGACATCAAAAAAGAATTCAAAAACTAGATTCTCACTTATTGTAGCTTGCATAAATTCCATAGCTGCCATCTTCTCGAAAAGCTAAAACGTCATAGGGATCATTCCTGTATCCTTCCATACCAGGCGAACCCATAGGCATTCCAGGAACTGAAAGTCCTTTTATAGAGGGTTTCTCACTTAACATTTTTTTAATTTGATCTGCATGAACATGCCCCTCAACAATGTAATCTCCGATTTTGCCTGTATGGCATGATTGTAAATTTCTTGGAACTCCACCAAGCTCTAATTTTGCTAAGCCCATATTATCTTTATTAAAAGTTTTAACTGTAAAACCATTATCTTCTAAATGAATAATCCAATCATCACAACATCCGCATGTTGGCCCTTTATATACAATCATAGTATTATTTGTAGATTTAATTAGTGATGGATTAGAATTAAAAATGGTATCTAAGGAAGAAAAAATATATACAACACATATACTTGACATTATAATTAATAATGTTTTTAATTTATGACTCATTTCTTTCACCATTAATTATATAAATAAATCTGCTAAAATTAAAAAGAATAATAACGGAAAATAATAAATTGACGTTTTAAAAATTAGAACTGCATTTTCTCGTGACTGCTCAAGAATAAAAGGGAGACAACATAACATATATATATTGCTTAAAAGATATGCGCCAACAAAATATACTCTTCCTGAATCTCCAATAAAAAATGGTAAAGTAGAAATTGGTATCAAAATTAATGCATGTAAAAATATATGTAATACCGTTCTCTTGACTCCGTTTTCAACAACTGGTAGCATTTTTAATCCTGCATTTGCGTAATCTTCTTTATACATAAATGCAATAGCATAAAAATGGGGATGCTGCCAAAAGAAAAGTATTAAAAATAAAGCAATTCCACCTAAGTCAAGACTATTTGTGGCTGCTGTCCAACCACCTAATGGGGGTATCGCACCAGGAATTGCTCCTATAGAAGTATTAACCCATGATACTCTTTTTAAAGGAGTATAAACAAATAAATATAAAAGGATAGTTGATAATGAAAGAGTTGCAGTTAGTGTATTAACCTTGAAGTACAAAATAGACAAACCTGAAATTGCAAAAAAGAGTCCTAAGGTAAGCGCAAATCTGAATGATATTTTTTTTGTTGGAAGGACTCTTCGCTTTGTCCTTTCCATATTTTTATCTGAATCAATTTCAATTACGTTATTTAAAATTGATCCGCCAGTAGAAGAAAATAATGTTCCTAGAATAGTATATATTAACAAAGATGATGAAAAAGAACCTTGAGCACCAAGATAAAATCCAATAATTGTAGTAGTTAATACAAGGAAGCCAATTCTTACTTTTGTCAATTCGACTAAGTTTTTAATCATATTAGCCTTTATTAATAAGTGTTACGATATCATTCTGTAATTCTAAAATATTGGCATCAACAGTGCCTTCATAGTATTTTCTAATATTCTTATCTTTATCTATCAAAACTAATCTAGTTGAATGTCCAATAGGCAATAAACTAGCTGATAAGAAAAAACCATCCTCAGACAATTTTACAACATCTTCAATTTGACCTCTTAAAAAAAACCAATTATCATTAGTGCTATATTTATTAGAAAATTGCTTTAGTACTTCTTTTGAATCATAATCAGGGTCTGTAGTGATGGATATAAATTGTAAATCTGATGATGAAGAAAATCTGTTTTGGAGTAACGCCATATTAGATGACATAATTGGACAAGCGCCTTCACATTGAGTAAAAATAAAACTTGCTACCGTAATTTTTCCTTCTAAATTTTTTTCAGAAAAAAGATTCCCATCAAAATTAGTTAACTCAAAAGATGGTATTTGATTAATGGTTGGAAGATTATTTATTCTTGATTGAGTAGCCTTATCTATTGTTAGCAGACCTAAAATGCCAAGAAAAAAAACAGCAAAAAAGGCTAGAATTAATTTTTTATATAACTTGTTCATCATTAATGCAATTATACAATATAATTACTATTCCAACAAGCCAAGATGAACCCCATGTATGAAATAATCTTGTAAGCTGAGGAAGTTCAAAGAAGATCATCATTTCACCAAGAAATATTTGAATACATATCATTGCGAGTATAAAGCCTGCTAAAAATTTTATAAAAGTTTGATTATATTTTTTTAATTTTATAAAAATATATATACTTAGAAAAAGTAGACTAAATCCTAATATTGAATGAAAGTATTTATATGAATTTAGTGCATTCAATATATCTCCCTTGGACATTAAAGGATTTTCAACGGCTACTAACTCTATATTTGTTCTAATACCCGTACCAAGTAAAATTTCAATAATAATCAATATCCAAAAAACAATTAAACTTCTTAACAATGTTTTGTCGGCAAGACGAGTTTTAAGCTTATGCGGTTTTAATAATTTGTATGATTCTATACAGGCATAACTAAGAACGGACACAAGCATTAAAGCTAGAATCATATGCAGGCTTACTAAAAAAGGATTTAGAACAGAACTTACTACAACTGCTCCAAGTGCTCCATTTGCAACGACTAAGATTAAAGAGAACAGTGCTGAATAGAATAACTTATTCTCTTTACGAAAGTAATATATTGCTATAATATTAAGAACAACTATTGAAAGACCTACAAGTACTCCTAATGTACGATTACTATACTCTATCCATGCTAGAACGATATTAAAAGATGTTGGATCTATATAAGAAGGGATTTGCTCAATATTTGTAGGTGGAGTCCATCTACCAAAACATTTGGGCCAATCTGGACAGCCTAAGCCAGAACCTGAAACACGCACTAATCCTCCAGCAAATATTAAAAGATAAGACAAGATTGTTGACACAACAGCAGATTTAAAAAAAAGCTGCTTATTCATCTAATAATGGTCCTTGCCCTCATCATGATGTTGATCATCATGTGAATCGACAGGATTTCCATGTGTATCGGTTAGAGGAAGAGACTCGTAAAATGCAGCTCTTTCATTGATTGGCTTTGTAATTTCAGGATTAATTCCTCCCCTGAAACCAGTATCTAATAAAGTAATAGTGATAAATATACCTAAAAACATTAGAGACATTACAAACAAGGTAAGATTTTTTTTATCATCCCATAAAAGATGCATAAAAAATAGAGCAACTAAAGTTGCTTTAAATGTAGCTACAGCCATAGCAACAATAATATTGAATGAACCAAAATCAAACTTAGCTACAAACACTGTGAGACCTGTTAAAAAGAAAAGTATTCCAGCAATTATTAAATACGTTCTTAACGGCGTTATATGATGTTCAGACATAATGCTCCTATATTAAATAAAATAATGGAAATAAATAAATCCAGATTAAATCAACTAAGTGCCAAAAAATACCAACCATCTCCATAGGAGTATAGTAATCTGAATTTAAATTACCCTTAGCGGTACTATAAATAAGCCAAGCAATTAACCCCATACCGATTGCAACATGAAGACCGTGCAATCCTGTCATAATAAAGTAGATACTAAAGAAAATATGAGGATTATTTATATGAGCAATTTCAGGTCCCATATAGCTATAATACTCTCCTGGCAATTGACCTACTTCGAACTTATGCGAATACTCTAAATATTTAATTACTAAGAAAATAAATGCAAAAATGAAAGTGGCTACTAACATAATTAAAGATAATTTTTTATTCTTTTTTTGGATTGCCCAAATAGCTAAGGCCATAGTTAGTGAACTTGTAATTAGTACAATTGTATTTAGCAAGCCCTTATTCACATCAAGAAGTAAGTTTGCGCCAACAAACATCTCAGGATACCACGATCTAAATACGACGTAAGCAACAAATAAACCTCCGAAAGTTAAAACCTCAGTTAAAATAAATGCCCACATTCCAAGCTTTGCTGTCTCGTATTGCTGATTTACATCATGAAAATGATGCTGTAAAAATTTTGGAGATGATTTGTCGTTACTCATTTTTTATATGTCGGTTCTACAATTACTTTATCATAATCGTATGGTCCATGCTCCAAAATTGGATCTTTCTCAAAGTTATGTGGATGTGGAGGAGATGTTGTATGAGTCCATTCTAACGTCATTGCTCCCCATGGATTAGTGCCAGGGTCGTCAGTATTACTTTTTCTTAATGACCACACTAGGTTAATAAAGGCGAAAAAGATAGATAATCCAAGTATTCCTGACCAAAAACTTGAATAGCTATGTAATTCAACAAACTGTGAATCATAGGTAGCGTAACGTCTAGGCATACCTCTAAGACCTAATAAAAATTGGGGGAAAAAAGTACCATTAAAACCTAAAAATACTCCCACTGCACAGATATTAGCTATTGTGTGGTTATACATTTTACCAAACGACTTAGGCCACCAATGGTGTAATCCACCTAGAAATGCAACGATTGTTCCTCCTTGCATAACATAATGAAAATGAGCAACTACAAAATAAGAATCATGTAAATGTATATCTAGAGCAACAGCACCTAGAAAAATCCCTGTTAACCCTCCAATTGTGAATAAAAATAGGAATGATAAAGCATATAACATTGGTGGCGTGAAAGAAACCTGCCCTTTATACATTGTTAAAATCCAACTAAAAATCTTAACCCCAGTAGGAATTCCAACAAAGTATGTTATAAAAGAAAACACTATCTGTGAGAATACTGATTGTCCTGAAGTAAACATATGGTGTCCCCATACTAAGAAACCAATAAATGCAATTGACAGTGTTGAGTAAGCAATAAATTTGTATCCCCAAATTTTCTTTCTCGAATGAACTGGTATTATCTCACTTATGATTCCAAATGCAGGTAAAATCATAATATAAACTGCTGGATGAGAATAAAACCAAAAGAAATGTTGGTATAGAACAGGATCACCGCCTAAAGCCGGGTCAAAAATACCTATACCTAAGAATCTTTCAAGCATTAATAATACCATTGTAATAGCAATTACAGGAGTAGCAGTTATTTGAACGAGAGAAGTCCCATAAAGTGCCCATACAAATAATGGTAACTTATACCATGTTAGACCGGGAATTCGCATTTTATGAACAGTGGCAATAAAATTCAAACCGGTTAAAATTGAAGAAAAACCTATAATAAATACACCGATAGTCATTGGAATAACATTTGAAGTACTCTGGGTAGAATAAGGTGTGTAGAAAGTCCATCCCGTATCTACTCCTCCAGAAATAATAGTATAAACTGCAAACACAGCTCCTAAAGAATACAGATAAAAACTTGCTAAGTTAAGTCGAGGAAACGCAACATCTTTAGCACCTAACATGAGCGGTAATAATATATTTCCTAGTGCTCCGGGTATTGCTGGAATGATAAATAAAAAAATCATTATGGCCCCGTGAAGAGTGTACATATTATTATAGGTCTCATTAGATATAAAATCATTCCCAGGAGCTGCTAATTCAAGTCGCATTCCTAAAGCTATTAAACCTCCAATAAGAAAAAATATAACACCACTTACTAAATACATTAAACCGATACGTTTATGATCAAGTGTTAATAACCATGACATTAAGCCTTTCGGATGTGTAAGATAATTTTGTTTTTGATTGTCGCCCATAAATATTTCCTAATTTACGTTAAATTTCAGAATCCACTTCTAATGATTTTAAAAAAGCAATAAGAGCATCAAGTTCTCTATCGTTAAGTAACCCTTGATATGTTGGCATAACACCTTGATATCCTGCTACTATTTGTGTTTGTGGCTCTAAAATAGAACTTCTAATGTAATTATCATCTATTATAGTGCTAGAACCATCATCAAAAATTCTCTCTTTACCCCACATTTGACTTGTCTGAAGATATGAAGGACCAACTAATGCAGTTCCATCAAGTGTGTGACAAGTATTACAAGCTTTTTTAGTGTACAGTTTAGCACCTAATTCATCTAATGGAATACTTTCATCATCCGCTCCAAGCTCTGATGCCCAAGTTCTGTATTGTTCTGGTTTCATAACAACTACTTTTGCGCCCATTTGGGAGTGACCGGTTCCACAGTATTCAGTACAAAATATGTCATATACACCTTCTTGTGCTGCATCGAACCACATAACGTTATACCTATTAGGCAAAGCATCCATTTTGCTTCTCATAACAGGAATGAAAAAACTATGCAATACATCTTTTGAAGAAAGGACAATCTTAATTGGGGTATTCGAAGGAACGACTAGCTCGTTAAGCGTTGAACCTCCATCTGGGTAATCAAATGTCCAAAACCAACTTTGTCCTGTAACTTTAATTTCAATTGCATCATCTGGAACAATTACCATCTTTAAATATGATTTAATGCCCCAAACAAAAGTAATTGAAACTAAAATAAGAGGAATGATAAAAAATAAAGCTTCTAAAATATTACTATGATCTTTACTGCTTGTAAGTTTTATATCATCATCTTTTTTTAAGCGATACTTTACGGAAAGATATATCATACCAAAGACTACAATTGCGAAAAGAACAACAGACGAATAGAAAATGAAGAAAAATAAATTGTCGATATCTGCGGCAAAGGTCGAAACCTGCTTTGGAAAAAAATATTCTCTTAATGTATCCATATCTTTAATTTACCCCCCTAAAATAAATTATGGTCTCTACGCCAGTAATTTACAACTGTAATGCCTAGTAAGGCGATAGTTAATATACCTCCTAATCGCATAATATTGGTAGCAAAAAGTGTATAAGTATTTTTATATGGATCGTAGTGATAACAGTACAAAATAATTTTATCAATAGTACTTCCAATTTTCCCTTCCGATGCCTCTAAAATTCCTAACTTTAAGTTTCTTTCAGGAAACTCAATACCATATAAATATCTCGATATTTTGCCTTTGGGACTTAAAATAGAAATTACAGAAGGATGCATATATTCTTTTCTATCTTTGTCATAATAATATATGAAACCAACACTATCAGCAATTTTTTTAATATTTTGACTATTCCCCGTTAAAAAATGCCAATCATTTTCAAGTATTTTTAAATCATATTCCTCAATATAATTTCTTTTTTTAGCTCTTACAAATTCAGTAGTTTCATTTGGGTTAATATCGATTGTTATAATTTGATACTCGTCCCCCGGATTTAAAGAAAGACTTGCAAGCGATTCAGATAATCCATTAAGAATAAGAGAGCATAGCATTGGACATTCAAAATAGTTAAGTGTCAAGATCGTAGGAATTTCTTTTGAAAACAGAGACTCTAAAATAATCTCTTCACCTTTTTCATTGGTAAAATTTGTATCAAGCGGAATGAAAGAACCCAAATTTTCAATAATATCAATAGGTTGCTCGGAAGGAAGTTCTTTCTTAATAGTTTGAGAAAATAAAAAACTGTTTAAAATAAACAGTAATAAAAAAAAACTATTTTTCTTGATCATTTAATAATAACTCTTTTGAACGATCAATAGGAATTTGATAAGTTTGATTCTCTTTATCTGTGAGCTTATAGCTGTTTAATATTTCACTGCTAGACTCGTTAAGTTCAACAATCTTTGATGATTTTTTACTTAATCTGTACTCATAAACAGAACTATCTACAACTCTTACATAATATTCAAAAAGTAAAATTAATGTAATTACAACAGTTATAACAAATACCACACCTCCAATGGCTACTGACTTTACCGGTATATCTTTTTTTTCGTAACCTATGTTGCTCATAATTAGTGATTCCTATGGTTAATTGAGTGTACTAGCTCTGGATCATTAACTGGCACTAAAGGACTTCTGGACATAATATATCTGAATCCACCGATGAATATTGCTGCAAATCCTAACATAGTACCAATATCATATTTTCCGAAATGAAAATCATGATGATGAAATGTTGGCATAACAATGAAATTGATATCAATATAATGCATGAATAAAATCCATAGCGACATAAACTGAAGTAATTTAATATTTCTTTTTGATCCTCTAAAAATTAGAGAAAAGAATGGAATAAAGAACTTACCAACTATTAGCAAAATACTTATTGTTTTCCATGACCCTACCCATCTGTGAAGATACCAAATCGTTTCTTCTGGAATATTACTATACCAAATAAAATAGAATTGTGCTCCAGCGATATAGCAATAAAAAACTGTGAAAGCGAATAAATATTTTCCAAGATCATGAAAATGTTCTTCCGTTACAACTCCATCTAAATAGCCCTGATCTTTCAAGCGAATTAGAGTAAATGTTAAGAATGCTAAGAATGCTAAGAATGATCCCGCAAAAGTATACACTCCATACATTGTTGAATACCAATGTGGATCTAAACTCATCAACCAATCTAACCCAGCAAAAGTAATACTTGTAAACAACAAGACGCCTAATGGGCTCATAGTAAAATTCTTTAACTTAACTAGTGCGTTATTATCACCGGTTTGGTCATGTTTTGTTGAAGTAAAATAAATATAGAATGCTATGATATTCCATAAGCTAAAGTAAGCAACCGTTCTTTGAATAAAAAATTGCTTATTTAAGAATGGTAGCTTGTGCTGTATTAAATGGTCAGCTTCAAATGCGTGAGTCAACCAATAACTGTGAGTTGGAAGCCACTTGAATAAAAGCTCCATACCTAAAACAATAGGGAAAAACAATATTGTAAATATTGGCATTAACATAAGACTGTTCTCCATTACCCTTCTTATTGCAACACTCCAGGTTGCTGAAAAAGCATAGTGAACAAAAATAAAAAACATTCCCCCAAGAATAATACTTAACCAGAAAAAGTATGAGGTTAAATAAGAAAAATAAAATTCTTTTGAATCAAATCCTGCAAACCAAGCAATATTTAGTAATGCAAGACCAGCAAAAACTAGTATGAGGTTTGTAGATTTTTTTGAACTATAACTATATGTTTTGGAATCTAATTTCATGATTTTTTTGCAATCTTTTCTTGTTCATCTTTTGGTAAATCTTCAAAGGTAGCATTTTGACTTCTCTGCAGCGCTCTTACATAATGTACAATTGACCATATATCTTGCGTTTCAATTTGATACCCATATGCAGGCATACTTCTTAATCCGTATAGGATAGTATTATACATTTCTCCATCTGCTTGAAGGCGAATACGCTCATCATGAAGATTAGCAGGTATTACTGGATAGTCATACTGCGTTACAATTCCTTTACCATTACCTACCTGCGAGTGACAAGGAGTACAATAAATATTAAACCTATCTTGCCCTCTATCAAGAACTTCAGCTGATAATGCTATTGGATTTTTCACTAAAAAAGAACCATCTGTATTTTTACCACTTAGGTATGATTCATTTTCAGAGTATTGCCCTACAGCAATAGTACCTTCGATTGGAGTTCTCATAGTTGATCCGTCTTCAAAAAAATAGCTTTCTTCCAAAGATCTGTACTTCTGTTGATTATCCATATTTGGATTTAAATGTATAGGTGTTTCTTCAAATTTTGCACCCCTAAAACAACCAGTCAAAAATAATAGAGTTAAAAATAGTATATTAATTCTCATCTTTTAAAACCTCAATTTCAGTACCACCAATTTTTTTCAGGAAAGACTTTACTTCTTTTTCATCATACTTAGAATCAGATACTTCTATACTAACATAAAATGCGTCACTCGTTACTCTTGCAAATTTATCTGAATAGAATACAGGATGATGAAATCTTGGAATGCTATTAAAATACATCATTCCAAAAACGGCTCCGAACGCACTAAATAAAACCATTAATTCAAATGTAATAATTGCATAAGCAGGGTAAGCAAAAAAGGGTTTTCCACTAATATTCATTGGATATTCAATTGAATGAATCCATGTCTGTAATCCAAATCCAAAAAGAGCTCCTGTTAATCCCATAGCTCCAATAACGTAGCCCAACTTAGATCTCTTGAGTCCCATTGCATCGTCCATGCCGTGTATTGGAAATGGTGAATGGCAGTCAAAATCTTTGTATCCTGCATCTCTAACTTGCTCAGCAGCATGTATTAAATCTACTGGGGTTTCAAACTTTGCTATTACACCGTACGTATTCATTCTTCATGCCCATGGTGAGGGTTAGATTCTGGTAGAACTAATTTTGCTTCCGCAATAGAAACCATTGGTAAGAATCTTAAAAATAATAAAAAACCTGTAAAAAACAATCCAAATGTTCCTACATAAATTGATACATCAAATATTGTTGGATTATACATAGCCCAAGCTCCTGGCATAAAATCTCTGTGCAAAGTAATTACAACAATTACAAATCGTTCAAACCACATTCCAATATTAACTAATATTGAAGTGATAAATAAGAATGGAATATGCTTTCTATATCTTTCAAACCAAAAAAATTGAGGTACTACAACATTGCAAAAAATCATTGCCCAATAGCCCCACCAGTATGGCCCTAATGCTCTATTAACAAATGCAAACGATTCGTAGGCATTACCACTATACCATGCAACAAAAAACTCCATAGAATATGCATATCCAACCATGCAACCAGTTAACAGCATAATTTGTGCCATCTTATCTAAATGCTCTACTGTTATAATATGACCTAGATTGTATACTTTCCTTGCTATAATAGATAAAGTCATAACCATTCCAAATCCAGAATAAATAGCTCCAGCAACAAAATAAGGTGGAAAGATTGTTGTATGCCAACCAGGAATAACACTTGTAGCAAAATCTGAACTAACTACACTATGAACCGATAAAACTAATGGGGTAGAAATTCCAGCAAGCACTAAATAAGCTAACTCGTAATGTTGCCATTGCCTGTTACCACCTCTCCATCCTAATGCAAAGAAACCATAAACTTTTCTTTTAATATTTGTTTTTGCTCTATCTCTAAGGGTTGCTAAATCAGGAATTAATCCAGTATACCAGAATAGAAGAGAAACTGTAAAGTAAGTGAATACAGCAAAGAAATCCCATATCAACGGACTACGCATGTTTGGCCACATACCCATTTGATTTGGAAGAGGTAAGAACCAATAGGCTACCCAAATTCTTCCAACATGGATACCTGGAAAAACTAAAGCACATATAACTGCAAACAATGTCATTGTCTCTGCAAATCGATTAATTGCATTTCTCCAATTTTGTCTGAATAAATGAAGTATAGCTGATATCAAAGTACCGGCATGCCCAATACCAACCCACCATACAAAATTAATAATAGCCCAACCCCAAAAAACAGGATTATTGATTCCCCAAATTCCAGTACCTTCCCAAATAAGAAAGCCAACACTTCCTGCAAAAATAGCTAACAAGGAAAGAGCTAATCCAAAGAGAAGCCACCACTGAATAGGTGTTTTCTTTTCTTCTGGAACACCAGCAATATCATCAGTTATTGTAGTAAAATTTTGATTACCAGGAAGTAATTTTTCAGCGCGAATTTCGGCTTTTGATTTAATTTTTTTATTTAACATCTAGTGATGTGCTCCCTGATGATTTCCTGAAGATAATTTAGGGTTTTGATTTCTAATTTTGGCAAGATATGTGGTCCTTGGACTAGTTCCAAGTTGACCAAGAAGCGCATAATCACGATTACGTCTTTTAGCTTTACTAACTTCGCTGTTTGGATCGTTGATATCTCCAAATTTGATTGCATCTGCTGGACAAGATTGTGCGCAAGCTACTTTAATATCTCCATCGACCAAGTCTCTATTTTCATTTTTAGCTGAAATTCTCGCCTCACTTACTCTTTGATAACAATAGGTACATTTTTCCATAACACCTCTAAAACGCATGCTAACATCAGGATTCATTGCCATTTGAACTACCTCAGGCAAGTCTCTGGTATAATTATAAAAATTAAACTTTCTAACTTTATAAGGACAGTTATTTGCACAATATCTTGTTCCTAAGCAACGATTATAAGTCATTTGATTTACACCATCTGTTGAATGAGTTGTGGCACCTACAGGACAAACTTGTTCGCATGGCGCTAATTCACAATGTACACAGGCTACAGATTGTGTAGATACCTCTGGATTATCTGGATCGCCAGAAAAATAATTATCAATACGAATCCAATGCATTTCTCTGCCATTCATCACTTGTTGTTTTCCTACAACGGGAATATTATTTTCACTTTGACAAGCAATTGAACAAGCGTTACAGCTTGTACAGCTTGTTAAATCAATTGACATTCCCCATTGGTGACCTTTAGAATAATCAAATTCTGGTTCAGGGTTATACATTGAATGATCAGCCCAACTCCTATTTTTATCAGGTTTGTGCTCTTCAACAATATCTTGAACAAATTCAGGATTTTTTTGATATTCATCCAATGTTGACTGCTTTACAAGGTCTGGGATTCTTGACTGAACTTCATTTGTAGATAAATCACTAAATCCTGGCGCAGCAAGCTTGTCTTCTTCAAGCCCATAGTGTTCTTGAGTACTTGCTAAGGGATAAGTTTCTTCGAGTGTTTTAATTTCAGCATTCATAGCAGTACCCATATTTACGCTTGTTCTTAAAGGGTATACATTAAAACCTACACCATCTCCAATTCTACCTGAAAATTCTCTTCCATATCCTAACTCTAGCGTAATTGTTTTTTGATTTTGACCAGGCACAATCCATGCAGGAATCTTGATAGTTTCGTTATTAATAGTTATTTCGATCATTTGACCATTTTTGATATTTAATTTTTTTGCAACTTTCATACTTACAAAGGCAGCATTGTCCCATGTCAAACTAGTAATTGGTTTTGGTATTTCCTGTAACCATCCATTATTAGCATATCTTCCGTCATAAACAGATGAAGATGGTGCAAAAACTATTTCAAACTTATTACTTTCTAGTGTCGCCACTTTAGATAGAGCAGATGTTGAAACTTTCTTTTGATTTCGTACTTTTACGCTTTTTAAAAGTGGTTTGCTATGTAATCCATCATGTAATATTTTTTCCCATTTTCTTTCAAAATTTGAACCTTTAACAATATTATTTTTCCAAACATTTTTTACTGTATCATAAGAACTTTTATCTTGAATATATATGATAGACGATAAAACCTGAATCGCGCTTTTGGAATCAAAAAGAGGTCTAATTTGTGGTTGAATAATACTAGCAAAGCCATCATAGGTCATTGCATCGCCCCACGTTTCAAAGAAATGAGCTTGAGCGATATTCCATTCACATAACTTTGATGTTTCGTCATAAATATTACTTAAATGAACAGTAGATTTAACTTTCTTTATTGATTCTTTAAACTTGTAATCTGCAGGAGCATCATATGCAGGATTACCTCCTAAAATTATAAGATTATTTATTAAGCCTTTCGCCATTTTATTACATAATAAACTAAAATCATTCATAGATGTTAGTTGTGCGCTTGTAAGTGGATAATAATCAATTGGGGCTTTCAATTGATTATTAATACCTGCAATTAAACAATGCATGTCAGACGATAAATCTGAACCGCCAATGATAATAGATTCACCTTTATTTTTCATTAAATCTTCAGCTACTGTTTTAATCCATAAATGATTAGAAGACTTTATAGGTTTAGCGTCAATATTTAATCCAAGTTTTTTCAATTCTCCAGCTAGCTCTTCTAGCATATTTCTAAATTGATAATTAGGAAGATTAAGACGATGATCAGCGCTTGATCCAGTTGGAGTCATTGAGCTCTCAACAACATACAACCTGTTCATGGTGCTTTTTTCGTCTTCTATTTCTCTATTTTGAGCAAATTTCCTTGTATGATATACGCCATTATCTTCAACGCCTAAAAAATCTGATCCAATTGATAAAATAGTTTGAGCATTTTCTAGACGATTAAATGGTTGTAGTTTTTTTCCAAATGCCATTTCTATGCCATCATATAAATTTTGGTTATTAATTGGTTCGTACACTACCCAATCTGCTTGTGGATGTGTTTTTTTGAATTCATCATACATAAATTGCATTGTAGGCGATGACGTCTCTTGTGTTAAAACAGCTAATCCTTTTCCTTTAGTGTCAGCAATTGATTGAGTGTAGTTTACGAAATCTGACCAATTTACTTTTTTACCATTACGTCTAACACCTCTAGATCTATCAGGGTCATACATATCTAAGGTTGTAGCTTGAGAAAATGAATTTGATTTACCCATTGATGCAGGGTGTTTCTCATTTCCTTCAATCTTAACCGGTCTTTCATCATGATTCTCAATAATGACACCGAGCGCATTATTCTTAAAAGGTATTGTACTTGCATAATGCTTTGGAATTCCAGGTATAGTTGCCACTTCTGCTTCAACATATGGAATAATTTTTTGTACTGGTTTTTTACAACCTTCTAAACCAGCTAAAGCTACTGATGCTGCAACAAGAGATAAAAAATTTCTTCTAGAAAGACCATTATCTTCATGATGTTCGGATTGTTTTAAATATTTACTGTAATCATCTGATGAAGAAATATCTTTAAGACTTTTCCAATAACCGAACTCGTGTGATTGGGCTGTAGTACCATCAATTTGATTTGTTTCTACAAATTCATTTGATTTATTTTTTACCTGTGACATTTTTGACAATCCTCTACTGGTCTTTGATCACCATGTTGTTCTACCCATGATGATACAAAATTATCATAATCTGCTGGCGGAGTCCAATACATATTAGTGACCTCATTTTTAGGTCTTATTTCAGGAGAATCGGATCTATGACAGTCTAAGCACCAATCCATGCTTAAAGGCTGTACTTGATAAACAACTTCCATTTCTGCTATATTTCCATGACAGGAAATACAAGCAACACCCGAATTAACATGAACGCTATGATTGAAATAAGCATATTCTGGCAACATGTGAACTTTTACCCACTCAATAGGTTTGCCAGTTTCCCAACTTTCTCTAACTAATTTTAATTTTTCACTATCGGTCTTAACATAAGTATGACATCCCATACAAGTTTCTGTTGGAGGAATTACAGCTGAATACGATTGCTCAACCCCTACATGGCAATATCTACAATCTATATTCATATCCCCTGCGTGTAATTTATGACTATATGGGACAGGTTGAGTTGGAGCATATCCAACATCAGTATAATAAGGAGAACCATAGTACCATATAAATGATGAAAGTGAGAATACAAGAAGAAATATTCCTATAAGGAATATTCCAGGAAAATTATTTGTCCATCTTGGAAATAGTTGCATTTTTTTATCTTTACTTTAAAACCTTTTAAAATAGAGGTAAATCTCGATTGACATTACATCCGAATCAATGATGCAGTCAAGTAATTATAACATAAGTCTTATCTTTTCTTCATTTATTAAATAAATTCGTTTTAATGAATGAGTCATATAAAATAATATCATCATCAATGTTATATTGGTTTTCCCAAAAGAGATGGTTTGTTTTTAGTGTACTATTAGCAATATTGTTATTAAATCTTGCAACACCCGTAGGTTTAAATGTAGCAGGATATCATAGTCTAATCATTCTACTAATGGTTTTTACTTTAGTAACATTTGAGCCTATACCATTTCCAGCAATAGCCCTTTTAACATTGGTGCTTCAGGTATTGTTAGGTGTTGCGCCACCAGATGTAGTTGCAGCATCTTTTATGAATGATGCAGTTCTATTTGTAATGGGCTCTCTAATGTTTGCAATTGCAATCGTTCATCAAGGACTTGATATTAGACTAGCAAAAATTATTATAAAACTTTTTGGTAGAAGTAAAAGACTTTTTTTAGCTGGATTAATGACTATATCAGCAATTCTTTCTTCATTTTTAGGTGAACATACTATTATAGCCATTATGCTACCCATTGGTTTATCTGTTGTTAAAAATGTAGATACTAAACAAACAGACGGGAAAAATGCGGTTCTGTTAACTTTATTTTCAGTCGCTTATGGAACAATTATTGGATCTATTGGTACTCCATCTGGCGGAGCTAGAAATGTCATTATGATTAACTACTTACAGGAATTTAGTAGTATACATATTGATTATTGGGAATGGATGAAACATGCATATCCAATTCTTATCGTTCAACTCGTTGTTGCCTACTTTGTGCTTCAATTTGCTTTTCCTACCACACTCAAAAATATTCAGATAAAAGGGTATAAGAAGAAAGTTTCAAAATCAAATACTAAAAATAATATTAATCATTTATTCTCATTCCTTATCATTCTTCTTATTGTTACAAGCTGGTTTTTATTCAATGAAGAATTTGGACTTGGTATAATTGCATTGTGTGGTGCATTAATATTTATGATTTGTGGTATGGTTTCTTGGGAAGTAATTAATAAAAATACGAACTGGGGAGTTATATTATTATTTGCTGCAACCATATCTCTGGGATTTCAGATTAATGAAACTGGGGCTTCGTCTTGGATGGTTGAAAAATTTAATGGGTTATTGGCTTTAATGCCTGAAAGCAACATAAATTTTAGCTGGCCATTTATGGCAATATTAACAGGGCTCACTGCTAATTTTTTTACTAGTTCAGCTACCGTTTCATTACTAGGACCAATGGCAATCGAATTACAACCCACTGATATTTCGTTTGCTCTATCTGCCGCTATTGCATCTGGGTTCTCTTTTTTAACTGTAATTTCATCTCCAACAGCAATGATTATATATTCAACAGGTCTCGTTAGTACAAAAACTTTTTTTAAAGTTGGTCTATTGATGTTTATTAGTTCAATTGCTATTTTATATCTAATGTCAAAATTTTATTGGGTAACACTGTGAATATCTTAATTGCAATTGGAGGAAAAGAATATTCTAAACCAACCTTAGAGCTAGGTATGAAGATATCTGATTCCTTTGAAGCAAGCACGACAATAGCATATGTTGGTAAAAAAATTAGCCAATTTTCTGAAAAAGATGTTAGTGTTGTACATCAAAATTTAGACGATAGAGAATTATATAGACCTGGAGTAAGAACGCTAGAATGGGCTTATGACTTTCTTCAATCAAAAAATTATATTGATAAGAAAGATGCTAACGTCACATTCAATGACCACTTAATTATTGATGAAGAGAACTCAAGAATGAGGGTTCTATTAAAAGGAAGCCATTCGAATAAAATAGATTTAATCCTACGAACGGGAGAAATCATAGATCAACTAAGAGCAGAAGTTGAGACAAGTAATCAAGAAATAACAATTATCGGTGGTGGAGGTAATAAGGGAATGCACCATAAGTTAGTTCAATTTATTGACAGCTCTGTTATGGTAGTAAAAAATTATTCTCCAAAGAGAAAGTATAGAATATTACTTCCTGTAAATAATTCTTTAGGCTCAAACAAAGCAATTGAAATTGCTCAACAATTTGCAAAATCTAAAAGCTTACCTATTGATATAATTACTGTACTAGAAAACAAGCCCTCTGATGATAAGCTTAAGAATATATTAGTAAGCACAGAAAATAGATTCAAAGAAGCAGGGATTATAAATACCACAAAAATTCTTGAGGGAAATCCTGTTGAAGCTGTGGTAAATTATGCTGGAGATAATAGCTTGGTTATGCTAGGAGTGTCGCCTAAGAATCCAATTTTAAAATATTTTTTTGGTAGCAAACCAATTAGCATTGCCCAGCAATGTAATTGCCCTGTATTAATTGCTAAATAAGCGCATTTAGGACTTCGTCATAGTTTGGTTCATCACCAGTTTGATTAACCAGCTGAGTATATTCAACTGACCCATTATCACTAATGATTATAACAGATCGAGCTAGTAAGCCCTCAAACTTTCCATTGCTATGCAAAATACCGTAATCATTTCCAAAATTATTATTGCGCATATCTGAAAGGAAAAGAATATTATTTAAACTATTAACACTACAGAATTCTTTTTGACTAAAAGCTAGATCTTTAGACACGCAGATAACTATTGTATTCTTCATTTCACTTGCAAGTTCATTAAACTTATGAGCGGATGCAGAGCATACCGGTGTGGCCAGACTAGGAAAGATATTTAGCACTATTCTCTTTCCTTCAAAATCCTTTAAAGAAGTGTTAACTAAATCAATGTTTGCTAAGCAAAAATCTGGTGCATTGGAACCTACTGAAGGCAGTTTACCTGAAAGATTTACTACTTGGTCCCCTAATTTTATTTGTGTCATAAATTTCTCTTTTGTTTATTTTAAAACGATTATATTTGATTTAAATTTAAAACAAATAAAATAATTAATAGGAGTTTTTTCAATGAACAACACAAAAAAATTTGTCTTACCAGCACTGCCCTATAATGCTAATGATCTTTCTCCAGTAATATCCTCGCAAACAGTAGATTTGCATTATGGAAAACATCACCAAGCATATTTCAATATGCTTAATACGTTTGCAGAAGGCACAGAATTTTTAGATATGGATTTAGATCAAGTGGTGATAAAAAGCTTTCAACAAGATAACAAAAAAGTATTTAACAATGCAGGTCAAGCATGGAATCATATTCTTTATTGGGAACAAATGACTCCAGGTGGTAGCCAGGTTCCAAAAGGTAAATTACTAGAAAAGATAAATGAGTCATTTGGAGATTATGAGACATTTAAAACCAGTTTTACACAGCAAGCTGTTGGAGTATTTGGTAGCGGTTGGGCTTGGCTAATAGAAAAAGATGGTAAACTTGATTTGAGAGGACTTCCTAATGCTGAAAATCCTTTAGCCTATGGAGAACATGCGCTTATGGGTATTGATGTTTGGGAGCATGCATATTATTTAGATTACAAAAATGTTAGACCAGATTATGTAAATGCAGTGCTTGATAATTTAATTAACTGGGATTTTGTAGCTAATCGCTTAAAATAAATCACTTACTATTAATATAAAAAGGCGAATGAATTATTCGCCTTTTTTTGTTTATTGTAAAATTAAAAATATATATTTAATTGACTGTAGCTTCGATGGCTAAAGACAATGTGAACATATCCTGGCTCAATGTAAATTCCTGGGCATCAGAATAAAATAAAAATTGACCAGTTTGTGAAACCATATTTCCACTGTGTGTACCCCAAATGTGTTGATTTGTTTCTGGGTTAGGATCCTCAGGATCTTTCCATGAAATCGATACTAATTTATAAGTATCAAAATCTAATTCATCAAACATAATGCTTAAAACGCCTGCTTGAACTTGACTAGCAGAAACTACCACGCTTTTATATGGTGCTCCTGTTGGTGGCCAAGTTTTATCAAGTGATACAAACACATTCCCCGCTGAAGGCCATGCTTCTGGATTTGATATATTAATAGTAAGATTTAATGTTCCAGATGTTGCTGGATCGCTGTTATTATCTTCACATGAAACAAAAAGAATCATTGATAAAGCTAACATAGTAATTGTTTTTTTTCTTAAGATTTTCATAGTTCCCCCATTTAATAATCTTTTTTATATGACAAATTTTAATATTGAAATATAATATTGACAAGTCTTTTTGAGATTATGTCTCATTAAAAAGATTTCTCATAAATAAGACTTAATAATCTTCCAGGCATAGGATAGTCCTGAATAAGTTCATATTCGACGTCAAATATATTGGATACCTTTAAAGAAATTTTACTATTTTCTTGCTCGTAACTTCCTATATAATTAAAAAGCAATAAAGACTCTAACCTTTCTATAGGAAAGCTTATTTCGTCACCTTGATAATCTCGATCGTCACTTAAAAAATCTTGATATTTTTGGCTCGACTGATATCTCATAGATATAGTGTTACTAATTTTACCCTTTTTTTGAGTTATACCTGTCCCGAGCTTATGCTCTGGTCGGTAAAGAATAGGATCTAAATCATTAATATCGTTGACTCTCAAGTAAGTATAGTCAAAATTTAAACTAAGACCATTATTAAAATTATAATTAATGGTAGTTTCTAAGCCGCATGAACTGATATCAGATCTATTGCGGGCTACAACAGGAAGACCGTAAACAAAATCAATCATATCTTGATAGAGATAATAAAATGTACTAGCTGAAAAAGACCATTCAGATAACATTGATCTATCGAATGCAATATCTAAACCGTAGAGTTGTTCTGGTTCTAAATTTGGATTACCCTGTGTATATAATCCGTAATCTGATGCGTACTGCAAATACATTTCAGACAATGATGGAGATCTAAATCCTTTACTTAGTGCAAAATTCCATGTTGAAAAACTATCCTGCTTAAAGGTTAAATTGATTTTCGGAGAAATATCATTGAAAACTTTATTATTATAAACTTCTCCACGATCTATGAACCTATAATCGATCCTTATACCAATTCCCAGTAATAATTTTTCATTTAATACTATTCTCTGTTGGGCAAAAATCCCGGCAGTTAACTGTGTTAAATCATTATAAATATCTTTGTATATAGAAATATCTGATTTTTCTATAATGACATCTGAACCTACAATCAGATAAGATTGATTGTTAAATAATTTTTGATATTCTACTCTTAAGTTTAAGCTTGAATCGTTATAAAATGTATCGTCTTGATTTTCAATGGATGGAGTATCCTTTCGATCAAAATAGTGGGTATAAAAATGGTTGATACTAGCAGAGTATACTAAATTATTATTATTTTTGAGATTCTGCTTTTTAAATAGCTGCAAATAAATAGAATCTCTTTTTGATAAACGATAAGAAATTAAGCCGGGTCTATCTTCAGATAAAAAACCAGGCTGACCATTTAAAGACTGATTTACAATCAAAGAAACAGAAAGATCCTTATCTTTATTATGAATCTTAGAGAAGAAGTTGTTCTGCTCATATTGAGCATTAAAACGATGCCCGTCACTCTTTTTATGTTGAACTAGTGTTGAGTAGGAAGTATTATCCTTAATATTGCTGATTGATAAATTCACACTTTTTTGATTTAAACTTCCCAATGAAATTCTAGCACTAGAAAATTTTTTTGAATAATTTTTTGTAACAAGATTGATAATACCTCCCATAGAATTTTGACCATAGAGAGATGAAACAGGTCCTTTAACAATTTCTACTCTTTCTAAAAAGTCTAGAGGCATACTATTCCAATCAATTGAACCAGAATAAGGCATACTTATCTGAAATCCATCAAGAAGAACAAGTACTCTATTATTATATCCACCAGGCTTATAATCTGAAGAACCACGTATTGAAAAATTAGCGTTGCGTCCATTATCATGCGCCATTTGAACATCTACTCCACCAACATTTCTAAAAAGCTCTGACATTGTTTGGTAGTTATTATTTGATATATCCTTATTTGATATATTTTTTGTTAAATATGGTAAGTGCTTCGAAGGAAAACGACCAACCACATCAAGCGTTTCAACTATAAGTGATTCTGATTCCATGAAAATAGATAAATCAGAAATATTACGATTGACTATGATATTAATAGATTGATCTTGATACCCAATAGCACTAATAAGCAAAGTATATTTTCCAGATTCAATATTAGACAATTCAAAAAAACCATTTTTCCTTGACGAAGTTCCAAGGTCAGTATTTTTCAAGATTATATTCACATCAGAAATCGGAGTAAGCGTTCTTTTTGCAGTAATAGTTCCTGCTAAATTAAAATTTTGAGCATACAGGAATGATAAAAATAGAATCAGTATTTTTGCTTTCACGAAAAGCTTCCCCTTTTTATTCTTCAAGACAAAGAATAATATTATACGAAAAACTTAATTGCAAGATATTTGAGATACAATCTCGATTAATATTATCTTATTATTTTGAAACGTACATGTAAATATATTAATTTTGACAATGGATAATAAAAAAAACGACGTTGCTTTAGTTATTAATGGAGAGTTTCCTTCAAATGAAAAAATAATTGAGCAAATAAGGAATTCAAATACAATCATTGCTGTTGATGGTGCATCAAATTCCTTAATTGATATTGGTGTAATTCCTACAATCACTATTGGTGATTTTGATTCAATTAAAAATTCAAATAAGGATAGAATATCAAAGAAAATTTTTACTGAAGATCAAAATAAAACTGACTTAGAAAAATCATTAGATTGGTGTATTGAAAATGACTATAAATCGCTATCCGTATTTGGCATTGCTGGAAAAAGTGAAGATCATTTTTTGGGAAACTTTTTTGTTATGAACGACTATTATGGAAAAATAGATTATAAAATTTTTACTGATTTCTCAATTATCACACCTTCTTCTGGTCAAAAAACTTTTAAATCTTATAAAGGACAAATTATAAGCTTAATTAGTTTTGAATCAAATAATGTGATTTCTTCAACCAACTTAAAATATCCACTACGCTCTTACAACTTATCATCTTCAGTAAGAGCTATTCGAAATGAATCAATTGAATCAAATTTTTCAGTTCAATCTTCAAAAAAATTAATGGTTTTTCAGATTAAAGACTAGCTGTACTAGCTAAACTATTAGCTTTTGCTCTTGATAATAAGGCTTCTTGAGCTAATTTTATCTTTTCTGAATTACCTCCCCATGCTTTTAAAGCAGGTTGCTGCAATGCTCTTCCATATGAAAATGTAACATTCCAATTATTGGGCTGCTTATTCATTTCATTCAAATGTAAGCTAGCTAATTCATCAGATTGACCGCCAGAAAGAAATGCAATTCCAGGGACTTCAGATGGAACATTATTGTTTAAACATTTAAGAGTAAGGTCAGCTACAGCTTTAATACTTGCTTGACTATTACAATCATATCCAGATAAAACCATATTAGGCTTTAAAACCATCCCTTTTAAGTCAACGCCATGCTTCACTAGTTGATCGAAAACTATTTGTAATGTTTTATCTGAAACTTCAAAAGATACTTCTATAGTGTGACTTCCGTCCATCAATACTTCAGGCTCTACTATTGGAACAATATTTGCCTGCTGGCAAGTTAGGGCATACTTAGCTAATCCTTCAGCATTTGCAAGTATACATTTTTCAGAAGGCATATCTTGTCCAATAGTAATAACAGATCTCCATTTAGCAAATCGTGCACCTTTAGCGTAATATTCTCCAAGCCTATCTGCTAACCCATCCAAACCTGTTGTATTTTTTTCATCTGAACCTTCATTAAGTGGATGTGCTCCAGAATCTACTTTAATTCCTGGCAATATACCTTTAGAGTCTAAATACGTTGGAATAGGAATATCAGTTCCTGAAATATTTTGATTAAAAGTTTCATCAAATAAAATAACACCGCTAATGTACTGTTCAAGATTATCCGAAGTAAAAAGAGCGCTTCGATATTCACATCTTGATTCTGGCGTTGATTCAACCCCTATTCCATTAAATCTTTTTGTACATGTTCCAGTACTTTCATCCGCAGCTAAAATTCCTTTTCCGCTTGTCACCATTCTTGCTGCTACACTATGTAGTTCAGACATTCAGTCCCCCTAAATCATATTCATTAACTACTAATCTTTTTTCTCCAGAACCCCCAAAAATTATTTTTGAAGTTACCGTAGCTTTATCATCTTTAATACTAACTCCTGGCACCCAGCCACTGCATACACCGCTTGCTATAAAAAATGTATCATCTGATTTACACAAATCATCTGCTTTCCAAATTTTATCAATGTCACTTCCTACCATCTTACGAGCTCTACTTTCGAAATCAGCATTGTAGAATACTAATTGACCTTCAAAAAATCCTCCCAACGCTCTTACTGCGGTAGCGGTAATTACCCCTTCAGGCGCCGCTCCTATACCATACAGTAAATCAATATCTCCTTCAACTGCCCTAATACCTGCGGTTACATCGCCATCGCCTATCAACATTGGTTCAACTCCAAGTGATTTCATAGTAAAAATTAAATCTTTGTGGCGATCTCTATCCATGACAATTACTTCTAATTTATTAATCTCTTTATTAAGTATTTTTGCAGTAGCTATTAAATTTTCTTCAACAGATTTTTTTAAACTTATATGCCCAATTAATTCTTTTCTTCCACAAAGCTTATTCATGTAGGTATCTGGTGCATGCAGCAAAGAACCTGAAGGTGCTCCAGCAAGTACAGCAATAGAATCTGGTAGATCAAGAGCGCAGTGATTAGTGCACTCCAATGGATCAACCGCAATATCAACTTTAATATTGCTATTTTTATCTCCAAGTTTTTCACCAATATATAACATTGGAGCATCATCTCGTTCGCCCTCTCCAATAACTACAGTAGTTAAAATATTCTGCTTACTTAAAACAGATCGCATGGCTTCCGTTGCAGCTTTATCTGCTTTTTTTCCATCATTACATCCTCTTAGCTGTGCAGCCGCTATTGCTGCTAGCTCAGTAGCTTTGAGGAATGGCTTAAATTCTTTTGATATTTTATTATTCATTTAATAAATCAATAAGTGTAAACATTTCGCTTAATTTTTCTGGCGTTGAAAATCCTTCAAATTTACCTTTAATTACTCCATCTTTATCAAGCACGTAAATATAACAACTTTTTTTACTATTAATCTGTAGTGATTTATAATACTGTTTTAATGGACCATAATAAGTTACCGTAAAATCATGTAATGGCTTTGGAACGCCACTTTGCATGCCGCCATCAATCCAATTACGAGCCATAGTCCATTGACCACCAAGCATCGGAACTTCATAATATTGAACGGTTTTATTTATACCATATCTTGGCAGTAGTTCATCAGCCCAAGTATTAATGCATTGTTGAGCTCTTTGTTTAAATGCGATTGATAGCACCGCAACTCTACCTTTTATATCCTCTGGAAAAATAACTTCATTTCCAGATAATGATAATCCTTTTATAGACGGAAATTTTTTATCCAAAATATTCTCCGATGAATAGAGGGGGCTAGAAAAAAATAAGCTCATAAATACCGTTAATAATGTTTTTTTCATTTTAGTCTCCTTTTAAAATATGATATGATAATAATTGTTAGAAAAATTAAAGTTTTCATTTAGATCGTTTTTCAGCGAAATAGAATGGTAAATATAATATATAAAATATTAAAGCCACTACCGGAAATACTGGGAATACATGAAAAGGCGGTGATGGGAACAATGACATCAGTGAATCTCCAGTAGGCGCTTCCATTAAATACCATAGATTTGCTTCATATCCTGGCTCTCCTCCAATTAATAAATTAAGAGCATACATTATTGGCAATAATATTAATGAATACTTTAATGCGTTAACCAATGAAGAAAATGTAACTTTTTGCCTAATAACAAATACAATATAAATAATGCCAAAGAATAACAACCCATGTCCAGAAAATAATGTAACAAAATCAAGATCAGGAAAAGTAAATTCCACATCGGGAGTAAGTAGGGCCATTGTTCCTCCCCCTAAACCCCAAAAATAAGCAAAATCAAAAAAACGTTGGTTCCTAGTCAGCAAGAATAGTCCTGTAGTGTAAGAAGAAATATGACATGCATGCAACGGAACCGTATTGGTCCATTTATAGTCGCCTAACGCAATTAAATAAAATGGCTTGAGCAGTTCATTTAAAATAATAGTATATCCTAAAACTTTTTCGAAACTAGCAAATGAATCAGGGTTATATCTGTTTCGCACAAAAAAAGAGAATCCAAAAGAACTACCAAAAATGATACTAAGGGTAAGTAAGTGCGTGGTACCAAATAATATAAACTCATTCATTGTGTTGGAATTTAATAAAAAAATTATAAAATAATCTGGTCAATTAGAAATAGGGTTTTTATGCTCCATAATGTAGTTCTAATCCAGTTAGTGCTCACTAATCTAGAAATAGCAACTTTATCCTTTCTTTGAGATAGCATATTATGCAATGGCACTTGAATGAAAAACGTACTTAACCATATTAAAACAATTAATCCAAAGTTAATCCAAAGAAAACTGCTTGAACTATCTCTGATTAAGAGAGCTAGCGCAGAAAAAAACTCAATTAACATTAAAGGAATAACAATAAAGGAAATTTTCGTTGAATGGAATTTATGAAAGTCTAAGAAATTTAACTTATTAACAAAATTAAATGATGGATAATGAACTAATTGGATAGTCCAAATTATTCCTGTTAACAAAAAAGATACAAGTATATTTAGAAAGAAAATAAATGACATTTATCTAACGTAGCTGCCAGCATTAATATCAATATTTGAACCGGTTCCATGGTCAAACTTTCCGCTACAAATTAATGTTACGATTGGAGCAATATCTTTTGGCTCTGTAAGTTCGTTAAGGGCAATATCTTGGACTACAAAGTCTTCTCCATATTTATCAATTGATTTTTGTGCCATTGCAGTGCGTGTGAAGCCAGGTGAAACAGAAAAAGCAGTGATATTATCTTTGCCAAATCCTCTAGCAATAGACTTTGTTAAAGCCACCATTCCTGCCTTAGAAGCTGCATATGCTAAATAATCTGGCGTGTCTCCTCTAAATGCTGCCCTAGACGCAATATTAATTATTCTACCGCCATTCTTTGATTTAAAATGTTGTAGGGCTTTTTTTGATAACAATCCAGAAGCTAATAAATTAATATTCATGATTGTTTTCCAGTTATTGATCCAGCTAATATCGTCTAATTCAACAGAATTCATAATAGACATACCCGCATTATTTACCAAGACATCTAATTGCCCTAAATATTCAATTGTATTATTAAATAATCTAATTACTTCCTCTGTGTTACTAAAATCTGCTTGAAAAGATTTACATCTCCCTTGGAACTTATGTTCTAATTTATCAACTCCAGAAAAACTGGAATTATAATGCAAAGCAACATTAGCACCAGCATTTAATAATTCTGTAGCAATAGCATGGCCAATTCCACTATTTGCTCCTGTGACTAAAATATTTTTACCTGTTAATTCAATTTTCATTTAGTGGCAACTCGCATTATACTTTTTTAATCTCCAATAATTATAAGGCCAAGGAGTTAAAAAACCCGCTAATAACATTATAGGCATAGCCCACCAAGTAAGCAAAGCTCCGCCAGTCAGTAATAAGTCAGTGACATTCATTGCAGTTTCCATTGCTACCATTGAAATAAAGCTCATACCAATAGCTGTTTTGAAGGCAGTGCGTAATGTCATTTGCCTACTCAAAATGAAAGTTTCTAAAGCAATGCTTGTTAGCAACCCGTTTATGATTGCAAGTGACATTACTTGCAATACAGACCAACTATGTTCAATCATTTGAAATACAAATATAGTACCAAAGTCTCCAATTGAACATCCTAGCAAGCACCATGCAGTATTGACTGCAGATTTTTTCCATGTATGTTTACATTTCCAACTTATCATAATAGTGTTAATTTAATAGAGTTATATGAAAAAAAAATTAATTCTATTTCTTTTGTTTTTTCTTCTTTGTGTTTGGTCTTTTCTGATTCCAGCCGAAGAAGAATTTATTCTTCCTGTATTTACACCTTCAGACTTACGCGCTAATTTAGTCCATCCATCTTTAGTCGGAAATACTGAGCATACAGTACCAGATTTTTCATTTATTGATCAAAATGGAAATATTGTCAATGAAAAGACAATAGAAAACAAACTTTATGTTGTTAATTTTTTCTTTACTTCATGCCCATCTATTTGCATTGATTTGACTAATAATTTAAAAGAAGTACAAAGTACGTTTATTGATAATGAGAAGATTTTAATTTTATCGCATAGCGTTGATCCAAAAATAGATGATATCAGTCGATTAAAAAAATATGCAGATATTAATAATATTGATAGCAAGAAATGGTTACTTCTTACTGGACCTATTCAAGAAACAATAAGAATGGCTCAACTGGGATATTTTGCAATTGCCTCCATTCCAAACCACATCGATAATAGCTTAATACATACTGAAAATATTATTCTTGTAGATCAAAATAGACAAATTCGTGGGATTTATAATGGTACTTCACCCCTTGAAGTAAGCTACCTAATTGATGATATAAATAAACTATTATCAGATTAGATTTTAAACGAACTATTTTTGATATAATTCATACTTGCAAATAATACCATACTTGAAAAAATATGGTAAATAGAAATATTAAGTTTGTCAAAATGCAAAATAGCTAATACAATACTTCCAATAAAAAAAATCAACTGACTTAAAAAAAGAGCTTTAGTTGGTCTAGATAATTCAGGGAAAAAGAATCTTAAAAAAACTAACCACTTCATTAGAGTATTTTTCATTTTTCTATCAACTTCCTTACATTTTCTATCCAAGCATCATAATCATGTGCTTTACCTTGAATATATTGTAAGACTTGCGGATGCGGCAGTATTAAAAAACTTTCCCCACTAATACCTTTTACTGTATCCTCTGCTACTTGATTTGGACTTAACAATCCATCTCGCATCAGTGGATGGTTGCGATCTAAGACTCCAGCTGAAGTTACCATTTCGGTTTCAACAAGCTGAGGACATAGCACAGAAACCTTTATACCTTTACCACCATACATAATTGATAGATTTTCTGCCAAACCTAGCGCTGCATGTTTTGTGGTAGCATAAGACATTGCACCGGGCATATTCAAAAGTCCTGCTGCTGAAACTGTAATTAAAAAATATCCATTCTTATTTTCAAGCATATGAGGAATTAATACGCGAGCAGCATAAATATGAGACATTACATTAACTTTCCATGTTCGGTCCCAAGCTTCATCTGTTGTACTTAACGTTCCAAATTCTTGAATACCAGCATTTGAACAAAACAAGTCTACAGTGCCAACTTGATGAATGATTTTATTGAGGACAACCTTAAAGTCTTTAGGATTGGATACGTCTACTATGTAGCCATTAATACCCATTAATTCTGCCACTTGAATAACATTAGGATTAATGTCAATCAGGTGGACAGAATTAGGGGTTTCGTTTAGAAATCGTTTTGCTAGTGCTTTGCCAATACCATTGGCTCCACCAGTAATAACTATATTTTTATTTTTCAGATTCATATGATTATGTACCCCAGGAAGGACTCGAACCTACAACCAATGGCTTAAGAGGCCACTGCTCTACCATTGAGCTACTGAGGCATTAGTCCTAAAGCTATAATAAATATAATATGTAATTACAAACTAACTATATAATACTAAACTGCTGTTACTTTGACTGCTTTGTCTCCTCTATCATCGGACTCTACTTCAAACTCAACCGGTTGGTCTTGTTTAAGAGTCTTAAAATCATTGTCTGATTCGATGCTAGAAAAATGAACAAAAACGTCGTTTCCATCTTCTTTAGTGATGAATCCGTAACCTTTTTTTTCATTAAAGAACTTTACAGTACCTTTTTCTCTGTCACTCATATTTCTCTCTTTGTTAGTTAATAATTAAAATTATAATAATACAACTAAGTATTACTATTCGAGGCAATATAAAGAGTTATTTGTGTAATGCCAATTAAAAATTAAATAGCATTAATTTTGATTATTTAGTTTCACAGCAAATAAATTCTCTGAGAAAAAAACGCTGTAACTGGAAAATAAGACTGTCGAATAAACGAGATCACCAATAATAGAACCACCAAAAAATGGGATAGCCAATGTATAGCATTGAATAAGCCCTAAAAATGATTTTGTATACATAGCGCTCGTCATCCAAACGCCAAAATTAGATATAAGAAAAAAAATAGTTGAACCTAAAATACTTGATAACCCTAATCTGGTTAGATTCAGTTTATTTAGGAAAAATTTTCCAAAAAATGAGATGCAGATAATTGATCCATATATCCAAGTCATGCCTGGGGTAAATATTTTAAAACTTTCATAGTATCCTGCATAAATGAAATTATTAATAATTAAATCACTAACCCAAAAAGAAACTAGCGGAACTGTGATTGCAATCCATTTACTTTTAATTGCATGGGCGGATAATAATGCTATAGCTATGATTGGAGTAAAATTGTAAGGATGAGGCATAATTCTTCCAATGATTCCAATGGCTATTAGTGCAATAATTAGTATTATATTCTTTTTCATAACAGTTGAAATATTAGCTAAAGTATTCATCATAAACAAAATCAAAATCATCTTTAATTTGTTTTTTAGTAAATCCAAAGTCATCGATTGTCTTATTTTGATGCTTTTTTCTGTACTTTAAAGATGATTTTTTAGATACCATTTCTTTAAACTCATTGCTCATATCATCATTAATAAATTCAAAAGTTTTTTCAACTGAAGCGTAAAGACTGCTAATTAGCTCTTCATATTTTAAAACTAAATAATCATTTTCATTTAGAGAATCTTTTGCTTTCTCAGTTTCTTTGTACCAGTTTATTATTTCTTGATATGCTTCAGCTCTATAAAGCTTAAGTTCTTGAGTATTTAATTTATTTCCAAACTTCATACGCTCTTGCATTGAAAAGAAAGACGCAATTGTTTCTGCAGGATCTCTAACAATGAAAATTATTTTAGCATCTGGAAATACTTTTTTAATTGTATTTATTCTAAAAATGAAAGGGTTAGATTTTGACAATATCTGCTTTTCGTTATTTAAATATGATTGTCTTTTCCAAAAATCTTTAAGAAAAACGATTGAATTATAATTGTTAGCATTATTCTGTTCTGAATCAATATATAGTGTTTGTGTGAATGGCTTATATTTTCTATCAAACTTCATCCATGGAATCAAATGATTTGATAGCCATAGAGAATCAAGTCTATGCAAAAAAAATAACATTTCATCTTCTTCAATATCGTCAAGGCCAACTCTATGCCCTCTTTTTTTTCTTTCAAGCTTATCAAACTTAAAAAATTTAAGAAAAGGACGTATAACCCATATTAATTTTCTCAATAAAATAGATGGAACGATAAAATTCCATGTAGTGGATGTCGTAAATTGCTGACTTCTTGATAATAGATGATGAAAAAATGTGGTTCCGCTTCTATTGAAGCCCATTATAAAAATAGGCTTCTTAATTTTTTGTTTACGATATCTATGAAAAAAAAGATTATCTAATATCAAAAACAGGTAATTGATAATAATATATAAAGGACAAAGTACTAAAAATAAAAAGAAGAATGTAAATTTTTTAGCTCTTAATAGTACTTTCAGGCATACAATAAATACACTTGAAGTATTTTTTAAAGCTAGCATTTATTCCTTAATTGCTAATCCTTGTCACCGCTTTTTGAAGCTGCCTTTTTGGCTGGAGCTTTTTTTGCTGGAGCTTTTTTGGCTGGAGCTTTTTTGGCTGGAGCTTTTTTGGCTGGAGCTTTTTTGGCTGGAGCTTTTTTAGTAACTGGCTTTTTTTCTGGAGCAGTAGATGAAACTACTTTTTTGTTTTTTAATAGTAATGCTTGTTTCGCTTTAAGTCTTAAGCGAGACTTTTTCTGTTTTCTTTTTGCTAATTTTTGTTTTTTATTCATTTTGATTTATCTCCTTTAAAAATCATGATGTATAATGCAATATGAGCTGCAACAAATACAATAAAGAAAAATAAAGGGAACATTAAATCGTGCCAAAAATTACTCATGAGAATCCTTTCAAATTATTTGTTACATTTCTTATAAAAGAACTGAACTTCCTTGGTTCTGCCCTCCGTAAATTGCGAACCACATTCTACAAAATCAAACTTTTTATGAAATCTTATTGAACCAGGATTTGGTGGTTGAATATTCACTTCGCATAGTATTATTTGGTATTTATTTTCAGAGGAAAAATATGCTAAATCAGTATAGAGCGCTGTTCCTATTTTTTCATTTTGAAACTTTCCTAAAACAGATATTCGATCTATATACATAAAATTTGAATAACGATCGGATACCCATTTATAATTCATGCTACTATAACTTATATTTTCAGGAAGACATAATAAAAAACCTGCTGGCTCACTGTTAAAAAATGCAACTTTGCAATAGTTAGTCTGGGCTATTAGCTTTGCCAGTTTTTCTTTATCTAAGTATCCAACTTGAGGTTCATTTGTGTTATTCGATGACAAAACAAAATCAAAGTATGAATCATTATAATCTTTTAATTCTATCAATTAAGAATCTCCATTTCATTTCCGCCGTTACATATTATAGAGCCTTGTATACCATATTTACGTCCATCATTATATATGTACTTATACATTAAATTTCCATCATTATCCCAAGATTTTTGTTCGCCGTGTTCTAACCCGTTTTTATAGTTTTTCACTGTAAACAATTCGCCATTCATGTGCCATTGCCTGTGCAATCCAAAACTTTCATCATTTTTGAAATAATATTGATATTTCATATTGCCATTTGGCCACCAGCCTAAATGTTCTCCATTTTTCTTACCATCTTTATACTTTCTTATAGATTTAATATTTATCTCATCACTGTAGTAAGTATTAATTAATCCAGTATATTGTTCTTGCCTTAAGAATTGTGGAGTTGTTAAACCTTCTATTAAATCAGTCTCATCAATAATTATCGTATTTGAGCATGACAAAAAGGCAATACAATAGAAAAAAAGAGTTAGAAATCTAGTTTGTGTAGTAACCACCGCCACCAGCAGACCCTACCTCACCTTTAAACCCTCCAACCAAATAAGGAACAGTAGAAGTAGCATGATAATGGTAGATTCCTTCAGGGTATTCTGCTGTAATTGCAGTATGCCCATTAAGTTCGTCAAGATCTGTTGGGTATTGGCTATTGGATTGTTCTGTAGGTCCATAAATTGGAAATCCATCTAATGAATAGCCCACTAGTATTGAATTATCAGCTGAAGTTAAATATAATGGCTCCCAATGATAATGATACTCCCCTTGTTGTTGTGGATGACCATAATAAGTATCAAAAGAACCGATTTCATTATCAAGTGGTTGATTATTTGGACCAGCATATTGATTGTAGAATGGAACTCCACTTAACGACACTCCAATTGATCCCAATGGTGTACTAGAAACATTATTCGCAACACTCGGAGTTAACGGAATATAGAATTTAAAATTTTGTGAAGTAATAACATTTGGATTTACACTCATTCCAGATTGTGGAGAGGAATAATTAGGATGACCTGCGCCCCAATATGGACTACTATGATTTGGCACTCCAGAAGTCTCTACGACCACATAATCTCCAGAAATATATACATCGGTGTAAGCATCAATGAACTTTGTAAATCCTACCGGTAAATCTGCGGTGTTGTTACCTGAATTATTTGTAGTTCCCGAATTATTATCTGTGCCTGATGTACCCATTGTGGAAGAAGTGTCGCACGCCGCTAAAACTATTAAACATAAAATTAGAATTTTGCTTTTCATTACTGCCTTATTTGTTTGTTTTATCTTAGATATATAGTAAAACTATATTATAACCAAAGAGTTTCACTATTTTAAAAATATTCTAAGACAATTTAAAGTATAATCTAGACACCCATCAATGGTGCAGTTGGTGCAATTGCACTTTCAGCTACTCCAACAAAGAAAGATGTAAATAAAATAAATAACATTAATGCAATTAACATAACAATAAATGCAACTATACAAACTCATACAGCCCTAACTGTTGAAGAAAAATCTAGTGCTTGCCTTACTGCAACTGTCATTGCAGCTAATTGCAATAGCATTACTAATGGCTCGACAAAAAAACCAATTATCGGTAAGAATTTAAAAACAAGTAATAGACCTGGAGCGTATGCAAATCCAAGGGTGCGCATTAATTCTCCTGTATTAGATTCTGTTTCAGGTTCAGGTAAAATTCTTGTTCCTACAAATGCAATAAAAAAAGCCCAAATGATCCATCTTACCACACTACCTAAGACACCTTGCGCCAAGGCAATAGGTGCTGCAATACCGGCTACCATTAATCCATTGACAATGGAAACCAAAGCAACCGTTATCAGTGCTTGCTTTGTTAAAGATTTATCAGCTTCAACTGATTCATAAAATTCAACATCAAGCATCATAGCTTTATATAGTTTTTCAGCATAGCTCATTATTTTTTCTCCTTATACAGTAAAGTTAATGTTAATGCGTTAGTGATAATTATCAACCATCCAATAATAATATGCTCTAGAAAAGGCTTATTATTTGGATTCATTGGTAGGTCGTAATATAACCAGTCATTTAATGCAAACATTACTGGCCCAATAAAAGCACAGATCAGTAAAAAGTATTTAAGATTTTTCATAATTATCCTCTAAAGTGACCCTTCGACGCAAGTAGTGTCAAATCCGCCTCTGGTATTATAAATAGTAGTAATTTTAATTCTAGATGTTTCTAAAATATTTTTAAGATCATCATAAATACGCTTTGTAGCTGCCTCTTGATATATGCCAACATTTCTAAAGCTTACAAAGTAATATTTCAGAGATTTTAACTCTACGCACTTACCTCCTTCAGGAAAATATTCAATAATTACATCTGCTAAATCTGGCAATCCGCTGAAAGGACAAACAGCGCTAAATTCTCTTGTTTTAGTAATGATATATTGTTGCTTACTATCAAATGCAAACGTTTCAAGATAGCCTGAATTGATATGGTCTTCACTATCAAATTTAAATTCTTTTCCATATGCTTTTGGCATTATTCTCCTCCAAGATAAGTACAACCATAGCTATCGCCTTCACTAACTTTAACTTTGGTCAAACCGTTAAAATGTGGTTTCAGTTTATTCCATATCCATATTGCAATTAATTCTGTTGTAGGGTTTGCAAGGCCGCTTATGTCATTTAAATATTTATGATCTAAAGATTGATAGATCTCTTCTTTGAATATTTTGTCAATGTCAAAGAAATCTATAACCCAACCTTTTGCATCATCGATTTTCCCATTCACTGCAATAACTACCGAAAATGTATGTCCATGTAACTGTGCACATGGATGCTCTAATTCTATTCCTGTAAGCTTGCGAGCTGCATGAAATTCATATTTTCTTGTTAATTCAAACATCTTATTTTATCCCCATTATTTTATGTGTTTGTAAGCTCAATCTCCATAGTGGATTTTCGACACAATATGCTACACATTCCAAGATATTTTTTTGTAAATCTTTTCCGTCCATTGGTTGTAAACAAAAATGAGTAAAATCTAATTCTTCAAACTGTTTTGGGGTAAATTTAATTTGAGGATGAACAAGCTTTAGTTCATCGCCCTTGAGAAGCACAAGTTCAGCATTTTTCTTAGGGCTCACACAAACCCAATCTATGTTGTTTGGTGGCAGTAATGTTCCGTTGGTTTCAATTGCAACTTTAAATCCTTTTTTATGCAGCTCATCAATTAATTGCTCATCTAATTGAAGCAAAGGTTCACCTCCCGTAAAAACCACAAATCTTTCTTTTGCTTTGCTAGGCCAACACTCTTCTATTTTTGTTGCCAAATCAGTTGAAGTGACATACTTGCCTCCATTTTCCCCATCTATACCAAAGAAATCAGTATCACAAAAAGTACAAGTTGCTGCACTACGATCCTCTTCTCTACCCGTCCACAAATTACAACCAGAGAAACGGCAAAATACCGCTTGTTTACCAGTTTGCATTCCTTCACCTTGAATAGTGAAATATATTTCTTTAATACTATACATTATTGATAATTAGTTGGGTCGGAAATATTAGACATTTGGAATCCTTTCATTCTCAAAATACAAGCATCACATTCTTTACAGGCTAAGCCATCGCCTGAAGGGTCATAACAAGAATGCGTATCTTTGTAAGACACTCCTAATTTATTTCCTGCTGTAATTATTTCTGATTTTGTTAGATCAATTAGTGGGGTATGAATTTTAATTTTTTTATCTCCTTGAGAAAATTTGGTGGCCAAGTTTGCCATTTGTTCAAATGCTGTGATGTATTCTGGTCTGCAATCTGGATATCCACTATAATCCAACGCATTTACTCCGATAAATATGTCATATATATTATTTACTTCAGCATGAGCCAATGCATAAGATAAGAAAATTGTATTGCGCACTGGAACATATGTTACTGGAATCTCTTTACCAATTTCTTGATTTTTAGGAACATCAATTTCATCTGTTAATGCTGACTGTCCGAACTGCTTAAGATCAATATTAATAATATTAAAATTTTTGATAGCATTTTTTTTTGCTATTAATTCTGCTGCTGCTAATTCAAACTTATGGCGCTGTCCGTAATCAAATGATAACGCATAAATCTCAAATTCTTGCTTAGCGATTGCAAGAACTGTTGTAGAGTCAAGTCCTCCGCTTAAAAGCACAATACATTTTGGTTTAGATGGATTCATTTTTTTAACAATTCTCCAATGTTTCAGAGGCTAGCATTTCAACTACCTTTTTAAAATCTTTCGTTTTTTTGTACATAGCAAGTTGCCTATCAGCGCTTGTACCATTATTAAGCATCGTTTTGATATACTCAATTTCTTTTTCTGTTCCAAGCTCTTTTGCACTTTCTTGAACTATTTCTAGTAGCTCTAGAAACAACAACTTAGTATCTGTTTCTTGTATGGCGCCTAAATCAATCATTTTCCCGTTAATACCATGACGCATTGCTCTCCATTTATTTTCAGAAATAAGAGATTGCCTATAATCCCTCCAACTAATATTTCTTTTTCGATTACTAATCATTGTGGCTACAAGCGATTGAATTAAGGCTGCAATTGCTACTACTTCATCTACTTTTGTTGTCGAGTCGCACATTCTGAATTCTAAAGTAGGAAATTTATAATGCGGCCTAATATCCCACCAAATTTTTGAAGGGCTATCTATAGAATTTGTTGTTATTAATTGATTAAGAAATTCATCGTATGCTTTTGATGAATCAAATGTTTCTGGAGGTCCTGTTCTTGGTAAATCTTCAAACACAATTCCACGATATGATTTGAATCCTGTATCTTGGCCTTGCCAAAATGGAGAAGAGCTCGAAAGACTTAAAATATGTGGAATAAAATATCGCATTTGATTCATTACGTCGACTCTTAAATCTTTGTCTGGAATCCCAATATGAACATGCATACCAAAAATAAGAAGTCTTTTTGCTACATATTGCATGCTATCATATAATCCATGATACCGTTCTTTGTCCGTTAATACTTGATCTTTCCAATGAGAATATGGGTGTGTTCCAGCTGCAATGATTTCACAATTATTTTGTTTTGCAAAATCTGAAGCAAGGCGTCTTAATCGAATCACTTCTTTTCGAGCCTCTTGAATATTTTTGCATACCTTGCTCGTAACTTCAAGCTGAGATTTTAAAAACTCTGGAACCATGCTATCCTTAATAAGCATTGCGTCTCTTTCCAAGAATTCAGCAATATACGATGTTAGTTCTCCGGTTTTTGGATCGATAACTTGATATTCCTCTTCAATTCCAACTGTTAATTCGTTTATATTCATAGATACATCTAATTTAAAAAGAAATAGCATATAAGATTGCTGATAAATAATTTTCATAAATGCAATCAACTTCAATTATTATATCCACATATAACAAGCCTCACTTTTTAAAAAAAGTTTTAACAGGTTACATATGTCAAACAAATAAAGATTTCAGTATTATTATAGCAGATGATGGTTCAGATCATCATACTACAGATCTCATTTCAGAATTTATCTCCAAAACAAATTTGGATATATCTCATGTATGGCATAAAGATGATGGATTTAGAAAATCTACTATTCTAAATAAAGCTATTCTAAAAAGTGAAAGTGACTATTTGATATTTTCAGATGGTGATTGTATTCCTGATCAATATTTTGTAGCAACACATTTAGCGCTTCGTAAAAAAGGGTACTTTTTATCGGGGGGCCATTTTCCTTTAAGTAAGACTCTATCAGAATTAATCACTGAAGAGCATATTATTTCTCAAGAATGTTTCAGCAAAAAATTTTTAAAAAGAAATGGACAACCGCTTTCAAAAAAATATTTAAAGTTATTAAAAACTAGTTTTTTCTCTAAAATTTTAGATCAAATAACTCCAACTAAATCAACCTTTAATGGGAATAATGTATCTGCTTGGCGTGAAGATATTCTTAAAGTAAAAGGGTTTGATGAGCGAATGGAATATGGAGGGCTTGATTGTGAATTAGGTTATAGACTCAAAAATATAAAGATCAAATCAAAACAAATAAGACATCAGTCTTCCTGTTTACATCTTTATCATGATAGGCCCTATAAAAATAAATTAGCTATCCTAAAAAATCGTTCAATAAAGAAGCAAACTTTAAAAGAGAAAAATATTACAACAACATTTGGTATCAAATCTTGAGCGCTAGAACACTTTCAATAGTATTTGATGTGCAAGAACTATACTATCTTCCTCAATATCTTCCAGTTTACAAAGAGTTTTTAAAACGAAATAAAGGAACTGCAAAATTTGTTTTTCATAAGGGTGTATTTGATAATATTGTTCAAAAGATCATTGAAGATGAAAATCTAGATTTTAAATGGGTCAATAATCGAACTGAGGCAAATGAATTCTATAAATCAGAAAAAGCTGATTGGATATTTTTTGGAAATACGTTTCCTGATTTTGAGAATATTCATCTTATAAGTAAATCTATTCAACTTGGGCATGGAGTGGGACCGAAATCTAGCTATTATACAAAATCTGATACTCCTGCTACTGTTAGGTTTGTTGAAGGAAATTATAGAAAAGATCGATTAGAACAAATGTACCCTAATGATAATTTTGTCAATGTTGGTTTTGCAAAGTTAGATCCACTTTTTAATGGGAATGCTATGAAGTTTGACTTGAACAAACTTGGACTTAATCCAAATAAAAAAACTATTACCTATGCACCAACTTTCTATCCCAGCAGTATTGAAAAATTTCCAGTTGACTTTCCAACTGATTTCAAAAATTTTAATATTTTAATTAAACCGCACTACTTTTCTATGAGCAAGGATAAATATAAGACACAACGCCAACTTCTTAAAAATTGGGCAGAATATGATAATGTTTATTTAGCTAAAGTAACTGATTATTCTCTTGTTCCATTTATGGCAACTTCTGACTTATTGGTGAGCGATGCGTCATCAGCTATCATTGAGTTTGCAGCACTAAATAAACCAGTTATATGGTGCAATTTTTTAAAATTACGTTGGAATTATAGGGGAATATTCTCATACAGATTTAAACAAAGGATGGATAAAGATTATAAAGAGTATTCTAAAATAGCTATTTGCAGTAATTCATACCATGAGTTACGTACGAATGTGAATCAGGAAATTAAAAACCCATTGCTTCACGCTGAAAAACGATTGCATTATGCGGAAAAATTAGCGGGGAAACTGGATGGAAAATCCAGTGTAAGAATAATAGATTATTTATTAAAAAATAATTAAGTACCTTTACATGCTATGAAAAAGATTGGTTACACAACTGGCTGTTTTGATTTATTTCATATTGGCCATCTCAATATTCTCAAAAGAGCTAAGCTAGAATGCGATTACCTTATCGTTGGCGTAACAAGCGATGAACTTGCAATAGCTGGTAAAAAGAAGAAGCTTGTTATTCCATTCCAGGAGCGCTTGGATATTGTTGAGTCAATCAAATTTGTTGACGAAGTTGTTCCTCAAACATCTTATGATAAAATGGAAGCATGGAACAATTTAAAATTTGACAGAATGTTTGTTGGGAGTGATTGGAAAGGTACTGACGCATGGAATCAAATTGAAAAGGACTTTAAGCCATGCGGTGTCGAAATCATCTACTTTCCATACACAACACATACTTCAAGTACGATTCTTAGAGGCATATTAGATAAAATCTAATTTGACTAAAATTAATTCTTAATTTTATCTATGAATATTCTTTATGGAATAGCGACCACTGGAAATGGCCATTTAAGCAGATCTAAGATTATAGTTGAAGCTCTAAAAAAGAGAGGTCATTCCGTCAATGTTATTCTTAGCGGCAGAGAAGAAAAAGATCTTTTTGACATTGACATATTTAAACCATTCCAAGTTAAAAAAGGATTTACATTTGCTGCCAGTAGAGGAAAAATTAGCTATATAAAAACAATCTTAAAATCAAATCCATTGGAATTTTTGCGCGATATTAATCAAGTTAATAATAATTATGATTTAGTAATTACTGACTTTGAACCTATCACTGCTTATGCTGCTAAAAAGTATAAAATCCCTTGTATGGGTATTGGCCACCAATATGCATTCTATGAAGACATTCCGATGACGATAAAAATGAAATTTGCTAGCATGTTTTTTCCTAAATTATACGCACCGGTTAATTATACACTTTCATTTCATATTGATCATTTCAATCAATCTATTCTTCCTCCATTTATTGACCCAATATTTTACGAGTATAGCAAGAGCAGTAAAGATGATGGAAGTATTTTGGTTTACCTGCCATGGGAAAATTTAGACGACATCTTAAAAGAACTAAAAAAAATTCCAAACAACTTTATATTATATACTAATGTTCAAAGTATTGAAAAAGTTAATAATGTTACCTTAAAGCCATTTTCAGATAAAACGTTTAAAACAGATTTAATTAAGGCGAATTCTCTGATTAGTAATGCTGGTTTTCAGTTAATATCTGAAGCATTATTTTTAGGAAAACCTATTCTATGTAAGGCTCAAAAAAATCAACCTGAACAAGAACATAATGCTAAAATCCTTGAAGACCTTGCATACGCTACCGTAACAAAAAAAATTACTTCCACTGTTATTAAAGATTGGCTTAATAACAGCAAAAAGATTAAAATAGATTTTCCTAACCCAATTGACTTAGTTGTCAAAATAATTGAAAATAAAGATAAAGATTTCTCAAAAGAGATAAAAAAAATATGGCTGAAAAAATAAACTTATTAGGGTTCTCACAAGAAAAGCTCGAGCAGTTTTTTTCTGAAATGAATGAGCCGTCTTTTAGAGCAAAACAATTATTAAAGTGGGTCCATCAACAAGGTGAATTGGATTTTTCAAATATGACTAATTTCAATAAACCTCTACGAGAAAAAATGCAAAAATTAGCTGTTTTAGTTCCTCCTAAACTAAAAAAAGTTTTGGTTTCGGAGGACGGCACCAAAAAATATCTTATTCAATTAGATTCTGGATCATCTATTGAGATGGTACGAATTCCTGAAAAGAAAAGAATGACCTTATGCATTTCATCTCAAGCGGGTTGTGCGCTTCAATGCACATTCTGTGCTACGGGGGCTCAAGGATTTGAAAAAAACCTCAGTGCGGATGAAATTATTGGACAACTTTGGTTAGCAAACTTTCACGATAAAACAGATTCACCAATAACAAATGTTGTCTTTATGGGAATGGGTGAGCCACTTTTAAACTTTGAACCAGTAATTGAATCAGCTGAACTTATGCGAAATGATTCAGCTTATTATTTATCTAAAAAAAGAATTACTATTAGTACTTCAGGATTAGTTCCTCAGATTTACAAGTTGGCTAAAAAAACCGATGTATCCTTAGCAATTTCTTTGCATGCAGCTGATGATAAATTGAGAGATATCATTGTTCCTATAAATCAAAAATATCCTATAAAAGATCTTCTTACTGCTTGCAATGATTATCTTACAACACATCAAGATAAACGATATGTAACTATTGAATATATCTTAATTGATGGAATCAACGATTCAATCGAACATGCTAAGAATCTTGCTAAAAAACTTTCTGGATTAACTTGTAAAATTAATTTAATTCCATTTAATCCATTTGATGGCTGTGACTATAAGCGTTCGCAAAATAGAAATATTGAACTCTTTAAAAAGTACCTACTTGACCAAAGATTTATTGTCACCCTCAGAATAACCCGAGGGGAAGACATTGACGGTGCTTGCGGTCAATTGGTAGGTAACTTAAAAAAGGCAACAAAAGGAAAGAAAGTTGTTCAACGAGAAGCTAATGCGTAATTACTGATTGCTCTCAAAATATTGAATCAAATCTTCAAATCCTCCAATAGCTACATCATTAATTATAATTTGAGGGACCGTAGTTCCCTTTGTCATTGATGCCATTTTTTCTCTACTGATATCATTTTCTTCAATATTAATATCATTAAAAGAAAATCCTTTTTCAGTTAAAAATCTTTTCGCCATTTTACAAGGACCGCACCAAGATGCGCTATATATTGTTATTTTAGTGTTTTCTGGTGTTAATTTTTTCATGGTGAAATATAGAAATTTGAACGTAATAAAGAAAAAATATTTTTATTTCTTATCATACATAATATTAAGTATAATTGAACATGGAATTTGGGGTATACTATTGGGGAATATTTGGGGGCGTAATACTATTTGTATTCCTTGTCTCCTTACTTTTTAACCACTAATAATTATGGACTTTCTACAATCATTCGGCGAATATTTAATTGCTAACCCAGCTGCCATGATTGCTGTATCCTTATATCAAGCTCTATGGACAATGTTAGGGTGTTGGTTCTCTGCAAGAAATGATGATAAGATATGGTTTATTGTCATTGCACTATCCAATACAATGGGTTTAGTTGAAATAATTTATTTAGTAAGAAAGACAACATTTTTTAAAAATTTTAATATCAATGGGTAATAAACACTTTCCAACAATTATTGCACTTATTATGCTTATAGCAATGCTTGGATTAATGAGCAATTGTCAGGTAAAAACAGACGTTCCATTGGAGTACCAGGCTCCTACTGATGTAAGTGAACATCTTGATGAAAATGGCGAGCCCATGAAAAAACGTATTGTTTCCTATGAATTTCAAAGAGGCAAAAAAAATCCTTGAGAAAAATATTCTCAATAGGCATTTCATTTGTCTGTCTTTACATAGCGTTCCAACAATTTAACTTAGACAATCTATCTAACGTATTATTAGATTCTAATCTAAGCTATATTATTTTAGCTTTTATTATTACTGGAGCAACATTTGTTCTACGATCACTGCGATGGCAAACTCTTTTAAAAAGTCCTAAATCTTTAACGCTACATCATTATTCTTCTACAACACATATTGGATATTTCTTAAATAATATTCTTCCATTTAGAGCTGGGGATATTTTCCGTGCAAAACTTTTATCCAATCATGATAAAGAGATTAAAATGTCTTATTTAATTGGAAGTCTAGTAGGAGAAAAAATTATTGATTTATGGATGATTGGTCTTTTTACTATAGTATTAATAATAATGGGGTATACCGATCTTTTTGGCATGCAATTTATTTTCACAGTCATTGGAATTGCATTCATTAGCTCACTTATTATTTTTGGAAGACAATCACTTTCAAACCGATTATTAATAAAGATTCCATCGTTATCAAATTTTATTGCAGGCTATAAATTGGTATCAGATAATAAACTGAAAATAATTGGATGGTCTGTACTGCTTTGGATGTCTTTTCTAGGATATGTAATAGCGACTCTGAATGCAATTGGAATTTCATTGAGCATTCAGCAGGCGTTAGGACTAACTATTATTTCAAGTCTTGTAACCTCCCTTCCAATTGCACCTGCAGCAATAGGTACCTATCATTTAGCAGTTATTTACTGTTTGCATAATTTGTATGGTGTTCCCGTTGAAACAGCTCAAACGTCTGCAATTATTATGCATAGCATATTTCTTCTGTACAGTATTGTAGTAGGTTATTTATATTTAATGCTTGAAAATCTTAGCATTAAAAAAATAACAAGTGACAATTAAAACTAAAGGACTACTAACTGTACTTTTTGCTTATATCTTAGCTATAAGCCTGGGAGTATTTTCTATTACCTATCTGCAAGACTATGGATATATGATGCAAATTTTTATAGCAGATGTTGTTGCTACAATGGTTATATATGGTTTTAGTGTTTTGTATAAAAATTCATCCTTTTATGATCCATATTGGTCCGTCATTCCTCCGTTTATTCTTTTATTTTGGATATGGCAACAAGAATTTATTATTACTGGAACAGTCAGTTTGTTAATCTTTGCAATGCTTAGTTGGTCTTTTCGTCTCACGTCAAATTGGATCAAAACATGGGAAGGATTGCATCATGAAGACTGGCGTTATATAGATATGAGAAATAATTTAGGTAATTCTTTTGAACTATTAGGTAATTTTGGAGGCATTCATCTATTTCCTACGCTAATTGTATTTTTTTGCTGCATGCCAATGGCAGACACACTGTCTTTCCAGCAGGAGCCATTAACTACTAACATACAAGCGTATATAGGATTTTTTCTTTGTATTGTTGGCATTCTTTATGAAATTATTTCGGACGCACAACTGCATCGATTTAGAGAGATAAATCCACATAAAAAAGGGATTATTGAAACAGGTTTATGGAACTATTCAAGGCATCCAAACTATTATGGAGAGATTTTATTTTGGTGGGGAATCTATTTTTTTGGAAGTGCATATACAGGCATAAATTATCTGATATTAGCTCCAATCTCTATGACGTTAATGTTTTGGTATGCCAGCATCCCTTGGATAGAAATTAAAATTTTACGTACAAGGCCTGCCTATAAAGATTATCAAAAAAGGGTTCATATTTTGTTTCCAGAAATCACTATATTAAAGCGCTTATTTAAGAAATAAAAAAATTATGGATAATAACTCAAAAACAATCTTAAAAATATTTGGATTAATCGCTTTAGTCCAATTAATATTTTTTATGCTAGTAATGGTACCCAATAAAACTTGGTATTTCTTCGGATAATTTTATCCTGAATACATAATTATAACTTTTTTATTTGGCTTTCTCTAGTATGTTTGTGGAATTTTGGATTTCCACAAGCCACCCCTGTTTCAGATGTCTTTGTAGCGATTGTATTGGCATCATTTTCTTATAAGTTAAATAAAAGTAACTAATCTAATTCTTCTAAATTATCGACGACAAAATAGAAAATATTTCATTTTTTTATTTTTTTTCTTTAAAGGTATTTTTTTTGTATTAAATTTTAATACTAATTATGAATAAAACAGACTCCCAATTAAGTAAAAATCAATGTGAATGTGCGTGCAATTCAGATCAGCCCGCTGATCCTTCACGTCGAAATTTTATGAAACAAGCATCTACGCTTACTATGATTGGTGGAACTGCTTTTATCTTGCAAGCATGCGGAGGTGGATCTTCATCCCCAACTGGCCCTGAAGATAATACTGGCGGTGGTGATAACACTGGTGGTGGTGATAACACTGGCGGTGGTGATAACACTGGAGGTGGTGATACAAATACGGGTTATACTTATGATGCTAGTACTGGTACCATTACAATTGACACTACAATGATGTATACAACATTGCAAACTGCTGGAAATGGTATTCAATTAAGTGGTAGTGATACATTCGATTCTCGAGGTATTATTGTTTTAAGAACCAGTACAACCGGTGTAAGAGCACTATCCAGAAGGTGTACACATCAAAATAATACAGTAAACATTAATTCTGCAGGTAATAACCTGTTATGCCCAAGTCATAATTCAATATTTGATTTAAATGGTAATGTTGTCTCTGGTCCTGCAACTGGCGCCTTAGATAGCTATAATTGTTCTTTAAATACTGATGGAACAATTATTACTATCACCAATTCCTAATTATTCCTGATTTAGCTTTTTCAAAGCGTCAGTAATAACTTTTTCAAGTTTTTTAGTTTCAGAAGAAAGCTCTTTAGTATACTCTTTCACCGATAATTTTTCTTTATCTTTTTTTGATTGCATTGGGGGAAGTATCTCTATTGTAATCGGAGCTGGCTTCATAAATCTTTCTCCTTTTGGCCACGCTTTTTCTGTACCAGCGATTGCTGCTGGCAATATAGGGATGTCTAATCCCATTGAAAATCTTACTACTCCTTTTCTAAATCTTTGTAACTCTCCTCCATTACCTCTGGACCCTTCAGGAAACATGATAATATTATTTCCTAAATCTATAAATCCTTTTGATAAAGTTACTGTGTCATCGATATCTAGTGATTCTGGATTTTTCTTTCTACTTATAGGAATTAGATTAATGATATTCTTAAAAAAATTTCTTCTAAAGTCATTATCAAACCAATAATCCTTTGCTGCTAAAAATCCAAATCGCTCATAACCAAGTCTAGTTGAGTATGCCAATACTGCAATATCCATATGACTGTTATGATTACTAACAAATATGAATGGAGTATCCTTTGGTATATTCTCTCTACCAATTACTTTCACAGGAGTATAAAATGTTAGAATAGTATTCGCATATAAATCAAATATGAATGATAAAATTTTAAATAATATAGATTTAGGTTGTGCTAAATGACGATATCTTGGATCTTCTAGTATTGAATATTTCATATTTTTGTTATGCTTTGACGCGCTGTGCTAAATAAAAGTAAAATTTTGGAAAAAATTTACGCATGATCACACCAAACCAAGCAATATCATTCCATTTGGCTACTACCACCTGTCTTTTTCTTTTCTTAATGGCCCATAAGATTTTTTTTGAAACCTTAGCTACTGATAATCCATCAGCATGTCCACGATCATTCTTCCCGTATGGAACACCGCTAGCAGTGAGTGCATTCACACCAATATTTGTTTGTACTCTACCTGGAGCAATTAGTGTAATATGAATATTGTACTGTGCTACTTCAATTCTTAAAGAATCAAAAAACCCATGTAAAGCAAACTTTGCTGAAGAATATGCTGTTCTATTTCTTGAAGGAATTAATCCCGCTACGCTCGTATTTGTAACAATATGACCATTTTTATTGGCTTTCATATGCCCTAAAATAGACTTTGTAACTTGGACTACTGAAAAATAATCTAACTTCATAATATTATCAATAACGCTCATTTCTGTATCTTCAAATAATCCTACTTGGCTAATGCCGGCATTATTAAATAATATATCTATGGGACCTTCATTTTTAATTATTGTTTGGACAAAAGAATCAATTTTCGCCACTTCAGATAAATCGAAAGGATATATAGCACATCGCTCTTTACCGTAAGCACCAAATGAGGCTTGCATTTTTTCTTCCCTCCTAGCAATAAGTATTACTTTTGCACCAGAGGATAGAAATGCCTTAGCTGTTGCTTTTCCAATCCCAGATGAAGCTCCGGTAATTATAACAGTTTTGTTTTTAAAGCTCATAGTAAGGAATATACTATTTTTTGTCCTTTGTGTTAAGCCAGTAATAAAATGGGAGAGCAAATAATAAACTTCCGAATAAAGATAGAATAATTAACCAGTACCATTGATATCTTCCTATAGGGTTATGCTTAAAATAGTATGCAAGTAAAAGCATTAGCATAAATGCTTCAATGAAAAGAGCTATTCCTATTGTATTTGACTTAAAAACAGTAAAGTCAAATTCAAAGAACTGCCAGTAAAGGAACAGATTATTTACCACTAACAATCCTGATGCTGCAAAAAAAAATAGTATCTTCTTGTTCATTATCTACAAACTTAATCTACTTGCTATCAGCAAAGAAGTACTTTGTTAATTGTACCCATACTACTGTTCCCAATAAGAAAGATACTACTAATAGTAACGATTCATTTGGATAAGAATTAAATGATCCAAGTTCGTTATTGGCAAATGTAGAGATTATTCGTCCAAACAATACCATAAATGGTATTAACATATAATTGTTCTTGATAATAAACTTGTATACTCCAAAGAGCATCACCGAATACAGCGTTATGGCTATCAATGATGGAATGATATTATACTGCATTTCAATATTACCACCATTTACAAACATCACTAATAGAATCCCGTAGATATTTGATTTGATAGTGTTAGCATACCCATCAGTCCATTCAAACAATGTCTTAGCAAAGAATAAACTAAAGGCAACTGCTACAAATCCTCCATATATATTAAATGTATCTATGATGGGGTAATAGTAGCCCGCAAGGCCAATGCTTGGAAAATTAGGATTCAAATCTAACTGAAACGATCCAGCAATAACTGCTATTGTTGAAGCAAGTAAAGCTCCAATGAATCCGCCTAAAATAGATTCCGTTATTGATGTTCGATTTAAAGTTGGTTTTAACATAGAGCCAAGGCCACCAAAAAATAAAACTTGTACCAATGATACCACTAAAAATCCTATCATTGCAGATATATACATAGTGGTCATTAAGTTTCCTATTGGCTGATCTGTTGGTAATGTCATAAAGAAAGATGAATCATTGAAAAAACTAATAATTGCACTTACAAATACTATAGCTCCAAAAAAGAGTCCTTTTCGCAGATTTAACTTTCTATCCATTAGCATCTTAAATGAACGAATCAATAATAATCCTCCAATAAATAGTCCACCCGGAATCGAAAATAACATGCCAAGTATGCCAGAAAATCCTTCTCTGTCACGCTTCATTCTTGCCCATTCTTCCGGAATATATACAGATTGTGAAAATCCAGCAAGCTGATCTCCTGATACGGTAATGACGCTTTGTAATTGAGATCCTTTATAACCTACTTCTTTGTCCTCTTTATAGGTAAAAATCCAATCCAATCTATCAGGTTTTTGTGACTCTACAGCGCTTACCAAGCTAACCTTACTTTCATCTAATCCAAAATGTTCGCTTAAGGCCTGATCTGCTAATACTCTTGCTTCCGACTGAGTTAAAACAGCTCCTAATTCATCTTCAGGAAATTTGTTATAGTATCGGATAGGATTACCTTCAAAATCTACAGAAACAATTATTTCTCTAGCTCTTGATTCCACTTCTCCGTCAAACTTAGCAAATCGTACTTTCCATCTTGGGCCGAGCACATATGAACCTAAAAGGTTATTAAATGTTTCTGGGCCTAATTCTTCCCAAATAAAACTAGATCCTGGATAACTACTAGCAATCATTGCATATCCCTCATATCCTTCAGGAATAGCAATGTCTTGCTCCTCAAGAAAATCTTGTGCAATTGCAATAGCTTGTTCACGACTAACTTGTGGCGAATCAATTGATACATCAGAGCCGGTAAATTTGAAAGATGTCATTCCTACAATAACAAATAATAAAGAACCAAATATTACTTTTTTGTTCAACGGTGAATTTTGTTGAATAGAAGGTATTGATTCTTGTTTATTTTTAGATATTTCAGGAGGTGACGGCTTAAATCCTTTGTTCAGCGAAGCATTATCTATTGAAGACCATCCATTCGCCTTCATTCTAAAATATAAAATTACTAGCAGTGGTATTGCCCCACATAAAACTGTCATGAACTTATCTACAACATACCCACTAGAATACCAAATTGGTAAAGAAAATAATACCACATCATACAAATAATGTGTAATAGCTCCAAAAATAACTCCCAATTTTAAATATAGCATTCCATATACTATAATTGATGGTAAAAATAGCTCTACCACTCTCGCGTATGAAGGCTGTGCTGGATAATTGGCATGTCCTGCACCAAAAATTAAAGCTTGAAGTATCATTGCTATTACAAGACCGGTAAAACGCATATTATACCTTTGCCCTATTAATACTCCTGCTGCAATTGGAACAGCTCTGAAAAGCATTTCTTCCCAAAATCCAGCTTGTAATGAAATAGCAATTCCAGTAAACCAAGGGAAAATAGATGCAAGATAATTTGGATCAGCCATGCTACTTGCTGGTGACCAAAACCCAAAATATCTTTCCATTAAGATGTAGAAAGCTCCTACAATAGCTAGCTTAATTGGAACAATTAGATAAGCAAAAATAGTATCATTAAGTACATGCTTTGAATTTGCAACATTCATTGTCCAGGTTTTCCATAATTGAATGTGCTCAGGAAACGCTTTTCTTGTTAATGACTCTGCAATAATAAACGTAGCCCCAAATAGTAAGAAATTCACAACCCCCATAGCTAACATTCCAAGCAACCCTTCCATCATAAACTGTGACTTACTCGTTGCTGTATCATAAGCCATCCACATTGTTGGTGCAAAATTCAATTGAACTAATGTGCTTGTTGTAGCTATAAATGCTGCAGCTACCATTGAAGACTTCCATCTTAACCAACCACTTCGATAAAAAATAATTATAGATCCTACTCCAATGACAAGCATGTATATTCCTAAAAATGCAAAATTTGCGAACATTGCAATTGTATCATTATCAGAACGGATGTTAGCAAATTCACGGTTAAAAGATTCTGGAATAAACGCACTAGGGACTACCCCGCTAACTATCGACCCTGATATATCTACGTCTAATCTATATTTTGCGTCTCCGATATCTTGAAGTTTATGTTCGAATAAAAAAGCATGATCTACTCTGCCACTCGGCATTTCTTCAAATGAAGATTCAATTAGGGTATAGTCTGCAAAATTTCCAGACCAATGATCATTAATTTTTATTGTTGCAAGATTTAATGCATCTTCTTCTGATAAACTGTCTGAATCATAATCTTCTGGAATTTTAACACGATATCCATTAGCTGAACCGTCTGGTTTAAACATAAAGGTAGCTTCTGCTACTTGCCCCTCTTTGAATGTTCTAACAACCCAGTTGTAAGGAGAGAAGACATCGCTATCAATAATAGATTGAAATTTTTCTCTACCGCCTTGCTTTAATTCAACATAGTCGCGCAAACTTGAACTAAAACTATATGCTGCAGCTTTATCTAGATCGTCGCCTAGAATATCAAAATCTTTTGTAGCAGATTTTCCATGCTCAAGGGCCATTTCTCTGTCCATTGAAACATTAACATTTAATCCGCCAAGAAAGTCATTCCAAAAATACGCCAATCCTAGCGTGCTAATTATTGCTACTATACATGTAAAAGATAAAATTTTCTTATTTGTCATTTTTCCTCAATATTTTTTTTTAATAACGAGTAAAGTACACTTTACACAATTTAAAGTCAATTAATCAAAGATTAGTGAATTTCCCCACATTTAAAGTTCTCAAAGTATAATTATAAAAAAATATGTAAAATATGCTATCAAATAATAAGGGGAATAATTATGAAACAAGAAAATTTAACCGAAGAGCAAATGATATTTCAAGATGCGGTTCGCACCTTTATGGAGCGTGAATGTAAACCGAATAATGAGCAATGGGAAAAAGATGGTATGGTATCGCGAGATGTCTGGCTTAAAGCTGGAGAAAATAATTTTTTTGGGATTGATGTTCCAGAAGAATATGGCGGTATGGGCATTGATGATTTCAGATATAATACAATTCTAATTGAAGAAAGTGTTCGTGCTGAAAATCCAGGTTTTGGGCACTCCGTACAAAATGATTTAGTAGTCCCATACCTTATTAGACATTGCAACGAAGAACAAAAAAAGCGATGGCTTCCAAAAATTTGTAGTGGAGAAACTATAGGTGCTTTAGCAATGACTGAACCGAGCGGAGGAAGTGATTTAGCTGGGATTAAAACAACCGCTAAAGATATGGGTGATCATTATCTTGTTAACGGTAGTAAAACATTTATTACCAATGGATTGCTGAGCGATCTTGTGATTGTTGCTTGTAAAACGGACTCAAAAACAGGTGCGCATGGTATTAGCTTAATTGTATTAGAGCGTGGTATGGAAGGATTTGAACGTGGTAACAAACTTCATAAGATTGGACAAATAGCTCAAGATACTGCAGAAATGTTCTTTAAAGACGTTAAAGTTCCTAAAGAAAATCTACTTGGCGAAGAAGGAAAAGGGTTTTACTATATGATGGAAAGTCTTCCAAAAGAACGCCTATCAATAGCAGCAGGCTCCATTGCAGTAATCGAATTTGTTCTTGAATTAACTATTCAATATTGTCATGAACGTAAAGCATTTGGACAAAAGATTGGTAGTTTCCAAAATTCAAAATTCAAGCTTGCTGAAATGAGCACAGAAGCTGAAATAGCACGAACGTTTTATGATCAATGTGTTTTTGAATTAAATGACAAAAAATTGACCCCGGAAAAAGCGGCTATGGCAAAATGGTGGATAACAGAATTGGAGCTTAAAGTTGTAGATCAATGTTTACAACTTCATGGTGGATATGGGTATATTTTAGAGTATCCAATTGCTAAGGCTTATCTTAATTCACGCGTACAAACAATTTATGGTGGAACCACTGAGATCATGAAAGAGATCATTGGAAAATCGTTAGGATTTTAATATGGAAAAGAAATTAGAAGGAAAAGTAGCATTAATTACAGGTTCAGGACGTGGTATTGGACGTGAATTGGCATTAAAACTAGCAAAAGATGGAGCTCATATAGTAGTCAATGACCTCGATGTGGATCCTGCAAACCAAACCGTTGCAGATATTATTGCAATGGGTGGAAAAGCTATAGCTTGCACTGGCAGTGTTACTGAAGATGATTTTGCTGACAGGTTTATCGGTACTGCACTTGACACATTTGGCGGTCTGGATATAATTGTTAATAATGCAGGTTATACGTGGGATAATGTCATACAAAAAATGGAAGATAATCAATGGCAAGCAATTTTAGATTGTCATCTTACAGCTCCATTTAGAATTCTTAGAGCTGCTCAACCTCATATCAAGCGATTGTTCCTAGAAGAGCAAGAAAAAGGAATTACCAATTTCAGAAAAGTAGTGAATATTTCTTCTACTTCTGGGATGAACGGCAATGCAGGGCAAGTCAATTATGCTACAGCTAAAGCAGGTGTAGTTGGGATGGCAAAAACCATGGCTAAAGAATGGGGGCGCTACAATGTTAATGTTAATGCGGTAGGGTTTGGATTAATTAAAACTCGCCTTACTGATGCTGATGCCGAACAAGACGAATCGTTAATTAATATTCAAGGTAATAAAATTAAAGTTGGAGTCAATTCAGCAGTATTTCAATCTGCAAAAACAATGATTCCTCTTGGAAGGCCTGGGACGCCTCAAGAAGCTGCAGGAGCAATTTATATGTTCTGTATTCCTGAATCTAACTATGTCACTGGACAAATATTAATGTGCCATGGTGGTGGATTTGGCTTGTAGCATAAATAGCCTACCTGCCTTAAATAATTATATGAAAAAAATGCTCTTACTTCCTTTAGGATTAACATTTATTATTTTTTCATTACCTGATAATTCAATACCTCATTATTTATTATTGTTTTCAGGAATAGCGATGATTACAATAGCCTTTAAGGAAATAAGAAAATGAAATATTTCACTCCCTTAATTCCATTTATCTTGGGATTAGGATTATTGTTATCCATGCAAAACTTTTTCTTTATTAGTCTTACTAATAGTATTGCACAACTAACACTCTTTCTGCTTGTTGTGTGCATACCGATTTGGCGTACTGGTCGTATGTCATATGTTGACATTGGTTGGCCATGGGGTGTTGCTCTAATAGGTGTTATCACTTGGCTATACAGCGATGGTAATAGTATCCGTATTGCTATAATTAGCATTATCTATATCTTAATCGGCAGTCGTATGGGAATGGGTGCATTAAAGATGTGGACATTAGGAATGTTGAATAGGGAATTTCCTCGTTATGAATATCAGAAAAAACGTTGGAAAAAAGCTGGCAAAAATAATACTATGCTGGCCATGCAAATTGAAGGAATTTTGCAAGGATTTGCTAATGTTTCATTTTTAGCTATGCCTGCTTTTATTATTGGATCAAATCTAAGTCCTTCTATTTCTATGTTTGAAATTGTTGGCCTATTTATTTGGATCAAAGCAATTGCTATTGAAACCATTGCAGATATCCAAAAACTCAATTTTTTACAACAAATGAAAGCAGCTGGGGAGAAAAACAAAGTATGTAACATTGGACTTTGGAAATATACTAGACATCCTAATTATTTTGCAGAATGGATGGTATGGAATGGACTAATCATTGCATCAATACCATCTTGGGTTCTCCTTTACGAATCCGAATCCATGATGGCATGGATATTGTTAGGCTTGGCACTACTATTTACCTCAAGAATGATGTATACAACGCTAGTGTATCATACGGGCGCTATCCCGTCAGAGTACTATTCTGTAAAAAAACGCCCCGAATACAAAGCCTATCAAGAAACAACGAATATATTTTTTCCTGGACCTAAAAAAATATAATTTTAGTCGAATACAAGCAAAGCCATTCATACAAAATTTGATACTGTACGCAAAAAGGTCTCAATATTTTGAGACCTTTTCTTTTTAACTATTTTGGGAGATATTAAAAACGTAGCAACCATCTGCTCCCACATTTTTTGCACTTTGTCATAAAACTTATGTATTCATGCCATTTAGTTCTCTTCCATTCATGCTTACATTTCAAACATTTCATAAAGAAACTCTATAGTTATTATTTTTTATCATCCTTTGTAGCTAAGATATAATAAACAATATATCCTATGCCGATTGCAAAAGGTACTGAACCTATTATTCCAGCAGCCTCAATATCTCCTTCAACAACAAAGGCTATTACTAAACCTACACCTACCAATGCCCAAATCACTCCTTTACGCAAGTAGTCTAATGGAGTATTGTTAGGTTTAACTAGTGGAACATCAACTCCCTTTTCAATCGCATTCATGATTTCTTTATGCAATAATGATCGAGAATGTTTTTCTTTTTGCATTCCCACCCAAATTATAAATCCTACTAATACCATTCCTGCGAATGGAATAAGTACGCCTATACCAGCCCAACTATGAATTATATACATAATTAACCTTCCTCGGTATTGAATTCAATATCATCGCCATCAATATTTATTCTAATTTTAACAGTTTCACTTCCGCCATCCATATCTTCAATATCAATTTCAAAGCTTTGATTCCCTTCAAGAATTTTAGTTCTTTGCTCTTCAAACTCTTGCTTAGAAATGATCTCCTTATCAAGCGCTTCTTGTAAATCCAAGAGTTCTTGACCGGTTGAAATATTTTTATTGATATGTAGCTCTGCATGGCCCTCATTAAATGAACCACATCCAACTGTTATAACTAGCATTATCAAAAGTATTAATTTTAACTTCATTTGTATAATCTCCTTTGGTTTCTTTGTAAATTAGACTGGCATAAACTTAAAAAGTTGCAAAAATAAGTATTAAAGAAATTATGCAACTTTTTTATAAAACTTTTGGTCTAAATACATTGGATTATAAGACAAAACATAAAATATTTATGCAAGCAATTAATACATACGGGTCTAGACTATATAATATTTCTTTATTTGTACTTAAGAATGAAGTGCTTGCAGAGGATTCTACACAAGAATCCTTTCAAAAGATATGGAAAGCCCTAGACAATTTTTCATTCAAATCTTCGCTTTATACATGGATGTATCGTATCACCTATAACAATGCGCTAACTTTATATAATCGAGAGAAAAAACATCGAACACAAGATATAGAATACGAAGGATCTACAAAAGATTATGATTCAACAAATAACATTACCTTAAAAGATGCCATAGAAAAACTACCTATCAATCACAGAAAGGCTATTGTTATGTTTTATTTTTTAAACTATAGCATTAAAGAGATTTCTTCAGAACTTACTATGAATGAAAACACAGTTAAGTCTTGGCTTAAAAGAGGAAAAGAACAACTAAAGGAGCATATTGATGAACAATAAGAATTATCCAAACATGTTTGATGATCAAATGGTCGATCCAAAATTTTTAGATTCATTAACGTCTATCGCTAAAGAGCCTCTTTCTCATAAAATAAGAACAAGAATTCAACCGTTAAGAGTTATTGTTGGAGTAGCTATTTTGCTCTTTTATGGCAATACTATTTTCAATTATCTGTTAAAAATTTATTTTAATTACGCGGAACAAATAAATACTAAGATAGTTAATATTCAAATAGCAAGTGCATACGCAGAAGATGTAGCAAGCTATTTACTAAAATAAATAAAAGGAGAGTATTATGAAAACCAAAGAAAAACTAGAATTTGGATTACAATTTTTTACCGTATTAATCATTGCATTTTTAGCTAATAAGGCTATTGACAGCAAAGTGTCTCATGGTCCAATGGGTGACTTCCATACTATGAAAGGTGAAAAAACTATTGTTATGAAAATGGATGGAGATTTTGATTTAGAGACTATGAGTTTAGACAAAATCAGTGATATTAATGTTGACGGTGAATCAATAGAAATAATTATTGATGGACAAGCAATTTCACTCCCTTTAGATAAAATGACTGAAATTAAAGACAAACAACACTCTTGCAAAGATTGTGAGCAAGAAAAGAAATAATGATTATATGAATCTAGACTCTAAAAGGATGCATAAAATTTTTAGCTATAAAACTATAGCTGTAGTAGGAATGAGCCCAAAAAAAGATCGTCCAAGTAATAAGGTGGGAGCGTACTTGCATAGCAAGGGGTATAATGTTGTAGCAGTAAATCCCACAGTGAAAAATATTGGATTGATTCCATCATATGCATCCTTAAAAGATATTCCACATAAAATAGATATTGTTAATGTTTTTCGAAAAAAAGAATTTGTTAAATCTATCACAAAGGATGCAATTAAAATTGATGCTAAGGTACTCTGGCTCCAAGAAGGAATTGTGGACAATGATGCTGCAGTATTAGCTTCTACTAATGGAATCGCAGCTGTTATGGATTTATGTATGCTCAAGGAACATAAAAAAATATAATCTTACTTAATTATTGAACAATTTTTGAGCTAAAAATCTCTCTTCTCTGACTTTTTGATCATAAACTGCACAGGAAATATAATCCAAGCCATTAATATCAAGTATGAATACAGCATTCCAAGATTGGTACCATAAAATTGATTTAATACTGCACCGGTGTATCCAAGTAAAGCTGAAAAATCAAGCTTCAAAATAATTAGTATTCGTGATAAATCGATTGGATTAAATAATGTAGCAATTAATGCAAATTTTTCTAGTGGGTAACTATTAAATACAATCATACCAATTAAAAAGAATCCATCATACACAATTGCTAAAAGCAACCATACTAAAACAGAGATACCAAATCCTTTGATTTTATCTTCATTGTGCAAAGCAATATTAAAAGATATTGCCGTAAAAATAAAAGTAAGTAATAATCCGACCGCCATAAGCGTTAAAAAATTAATTATATATCCAGAATTAATTAATCCATACAAAAGGAAAGGGATCCCAAGTCCAAAAAAAATACTTGCAGAAAGCGCCAAAGATAGTCCTAGATATTGACCAAGGAATATTGTTTTTCTTTTAATTGGCTGAGCTAAAAGTAGTCTACTAAACTCGACTGAATTATAATAGAACATGACCCCAAATATTGTCCCAATTAATGGCACCAGGACTATAATAATATTCATTAAAATGATGATTGACTTCGCTATATCAGAATTCAAAAAGAGAATACTAAATCCTAATAAAAGATAGAAAAAGAAATAAATATAGCTCCATCTGCTTCTCATTAAGTCAAAAAAACTATATTTGATTATCTTAAACATTTTTTTTCACCATTAGTTCTGCTATAGATCTTTCAAGTGTTTCTTTATTAGTTAATTTTTTTAGATCATGTATCTTTCCATCAAAAGCAACACTTCCATCGATTAAGAAAATTATTTCTTTAGATATATTTTCGATAAAACTCATTATATGAGATGTTATAATAAAGGTAACCCCTGCTTTATTTCTTTCTTTAATAAGTTCTTTAAGCTTAATCATTGATACAGGATCGAGCCCAGATGTAGGTTCATCTAGAACAATAGTTGGTACATTAAACATGAATGTTAAGACTATATTTACCTTTTGCTTTGTACCACCTGACAAATCAGATAATTTTTTATCTAAAAAGGGTTCAAGTTCAAATATTTTAATTAATTCTACTTCTGTTGTATTTTGATATTTGTAATCTAAGCGTACGGTCTTAATCATTTCAATTAATTCATTAACACGCAAGTTTGCGGGAAAATCAATAATTTGAGGCATATATGAAATATCATTTCTGTACTCCCATTTATTCTTTATCGAATCATTATCAATCGTTATTGTACCCTTATCTGGAATTACTTGGCCAAGCAAAGATTTAATTAAAGTAGATTTTCCTGAACCATTTGGTCCAGTAATTGAAAATATTTTTCCTTTATTTACAAGAATATTAACGTTTTGTAACGCATTAACTTTACCAAAAGATTTCGATATTTTTTTAATTTCAATCATGATGCTATATTGACCATTTTTATTTGAGGAGAATGATCTTTAATTTTTTCTGAAATAAATAATGGAGAAACCTTTTCAGAAAAATTTACCAAATCAATAAATAAGCTTCTTAACAAAATAATAGATTCTGGAGTTTGTTGAGTAATATATGAAAAAAGCTTTACTGGCTGATAGGAAATGTCTCCTATACCATCTTTATCTAAATCATACCCATTATACTCTGACCAATAATTTGAATGGAATTTATTTTCATTTATTCGGCCATTATAGGATAAATCAAATGAATTATTAATAAAGTCATTTTGTATGAAAATATTTTTATAACACCCTCCAGTAATCTTTAGCGCCCAACCATTATTTTTAAATATATTATTTTCATATTGAACCCTAGATGAACCCTCAACGTTAATTCCTATTGTATTTTTTTCAAAAATGTTATTGCCGATATCTGCATCATATATTTCTTTTAATAATAATCCAAATGAAGCCGTTCCCCAATTGTCCTTGAATTGATTATGATTCATAGAAATATATTTTGAGAACATGACAGCAACGCCAGCTGCATTTTTTTCAAAAACATTATGCGTATATTCGTTGTTATTTGAAAACATAAAGTGTAATCCATATCTTTGCTGATTACTACTGATGTTATGGTGTATTTTACTATTCTTCACAAATTCTAAGTAGATTCCATCTCTCATTTTATCAATAATATTATTATGTATAATTACGTTAGATGAATGCCACAAATGAATTCCATTTGCAGAACTAACTTCATTAATGGCATTCCCAAATATTTTATTATTTGCAATTAATCCATTACTAGATCTTTGAATTAATAATGCAAAAAAAGGATTGTTAAATGTGTTATTCTCAAAGATAAAATTCTTAATTCCGAATGTATATATTGCCGCTATATCTTTGGTATATGATTTTTCAATATTGTTAATTGTGAACCCTTTGATTGTAGTATTGTCAGCATAGATGTGAAAAACTCCGCCTTTATTTTCAGCATCTATGATTGCATTTTCTCCTAAAATTGTTAGCGACTTTCTAATTTCTATATCTTTCTCAAAATATGTTCCTTCTTTAACAATAATTGTATCTCCATTTGATGCTACCTGCACTGCTTTTTCGATTGTTTGAATTTTACAATTTGAACAAACATTTATTGTTTTAGCATTGAGTGGGTTAATATTTAGAAGTAAAATAATTAATACATAAATTCGATATATTGGAATGTTATTTATATACATTTTTTAACTCTTCCCAGCTAAGTACTTGCTCAATATCATTTATGTTAAATTGAGATAACTCATTTATATTTTTTAATGCAGTTAAGTAATCTCCCATTGGGCTTGGAATTTGATCATATATTATATAAGTGCATTGAGTAGCATCCCAAAATTCAGACGGATATCCGAATGCATTAACAAGAAATTTTGAATAACTATTTGCATTTTTATCTTTCAGATAATTCATCATACATTCGATTGAATCAAACATAAAAGTTTTTTGATACTGGTTTACGACTTTTGCAGCATGTTGTTGATCAATGATATGCATATTGCATTGAGAACAAATATCTTGACCATAATGAACTGGCCTGATATTATTATTGCAGCCCACCACAATAAATACTAGTAAAATTAATTTATATAGATTTTGCATATTTTTTTTTCATTTCATTAATATATGAATACATACCTAATGCTATTGATAGAAATAATAAATATGACCCTGTTGACGGATAAGAAGTAGCCACAAAATTTAGTATTTTTTTTTCTCCAATTAATGGTGGCTGATATGTCATCGGATTATTGAATTCATCGACAAACTGAATTGCAGCATCAGCACTGAGGTTATGTCCAAAGGTATACTGCCAATACCAGAAATCATACATTCCTAATATCCCTAATACTCCCATTATAAATAGCCAGGTTAAGTAAAAATTCTTGTGACCAATTATGCTAAAAAGTATACCTAAAATTGACATTGAAATAATAATTTTAGGAAAGTATTCGAACTCTCTCATATTTTCTGGCATTGGCGCCATTCCAATATAGTGATTCATAAGATTAATATTTTTAATGTCATTTGGATTCATGTCAGTCAATTTATTAATCCATATATTCATTCCAATTGGCTCAGGATATTGAGGAGCTATTAATGTTATTTGCCACAAAGGAAAACAAAATAAAGTCAATAGCATTAGGGCCCCAAGCCCCATTGTTATTTGTGATTTTTTTATCATTTAATATTTACCTTATAAGCCTGAAGAAGTATATTGATGAGTTATTTCACATTTTGAATCGGGATGTTCTTTTAAATATTTTTTAATTTTATTATCGATATTGCAACAAGACCATCTTTCATATTGTTTTGTCTTTGTATCGGTAATCAGTACAATATAGGTATTCTTAGCTTTTTTACTTTTACATGCCATATCTAATCTCCCTTAATTTAAAACGGTAAATAAAATAACGTAGTATGCTATGATTATTGAACATGCTAGTACTGCTAATGTGAAAATGATTTTTTCCATAGATCCGTCCTTTATTAGTTACCTTCTCAAGACTATTGAAACAATAGCCTTGAGAAGTGGTTGTCGTTTAACTTTCCCCTAGCGACCAACTTAAATCTATATCAGAATCTTTTGGAGAGACTCGTACATACCCTTGCATTTCTTGATGAAGTGCTGAACAAAAGTCCGTACAGTAAAATGGCCAGACACCGGGTGTTTTAGGTTTCCACACAAATGTCTCTGTTTGTCCAGGCATTATTAATAGCTCAGCATTATTAGCTCCAGTAATAGCAATTCCATGAGGAACATCATAATCTTGTTCAAGATTAGTGACATGGAAATAAACAGTATCTCCTACTTTTATTCCTTCAATATTATCTGGCGCAAAATGTGTTCTAATTGTAGTAAGATATATATGAACATCGGTTCCGTCTCTTACTACTTTTGCCTCTGCTTCAGATTTAGTAACATATGGATGCTTATTTTCTTCCAGCTTAAATATTTTTTTTGATTTTGATTTAATTAAATCTGCTGGTATACCTGCTGCATAGTGAGGTTCTCCTACTGTTGGGAAATCAAGCAACAATTCCATTTTATCTCCAGTAATGTCGTATAATTGAGCTGATTGAGTTACTTCTGGTCCAGTAGGTAAATAGCGATCCTTGGTTATTTTATTTAGAGCTACCATGTACTTTCCAAATGGTTTTTGTGAATTTCCACCAGGAATCATTAAATGACCGGGTGAGTAATATGTTGGTTTTTTATCAAGCACTTCCCATGTACCTAATTTCCATTTTACTACTTCTGATGAAATAAAGAATGTTGTGTATGCATTACCTTTACCATCAAATTCAGTATGCAACGGACCTAACCCAGGCTGTTTTACAACCCCTGCCAATGCGTCTTCGAAATTAATAATTGGAATACCATATGCATCTCCATCAAATTTCTCATTTTCAATAGCATCAATCATTTTTGAGAATGAATGAACTGTTACATTAGCAGAAAGCTTACCACTTCCTACAATATATTCACCACTAGGATCAACATCACATCCATGTGGAGATTTTGGCATTGGTAAGAAGTAAACAATGCCTGGATATTTTTCTGGATCTAGCATTTTTACTTCATGCTTTATATTGCTCGTAGCTGAGTGGGTATGTTCGTCATAAATATTATGAGCATATTTACTATGTATAGTATCAAACTTTCCCTGCTTAATATATTCTTCAGCTTTCTTCCAGTTTACAGCAGCAATGAAATCTTTATCTCTTTGCGATGCATTTACCTCTAGAAGTGTATTTCCTTCTTCCACATTATATGTTGTAAAGAACATCCATCCATGAGATTTTCCTCTTCCCGGATGTGCTTTATCATAATCAAATCCAGGCATCATAATCTGGAAAGATAAATCCATTTCTCCTGAATCTTGGTCAACTCCTACAAAAGATAAGACTCCCTTAAAGTTTCCTTTGTATTCACTTATTGGCATATCTCTTTGAGGAACCGGTACTGCAAAACGTGTTCCAGCAACTACATATTCAGTATTATCAGTTACATAAGGAGAACTATGATTTCCAGCAGAATTAGGAAGCTCTATGATTTCAGCAGTCTCGAATGTTGTAAGGTCGATTCTAGCTATTCTTGGTGTATTATTTTCATTAATAAATACCCATCTACCATCTAGCACTCCATCAGTTTGAGAAATATCGGGATGATGTGCATCCCCCCATGGAACAAATCCAAAGGATGTATTTAATAAGGGCTTAGTTTCTTCATTGTAACCATAAGCCTTTTCTGCGTCCTGTGAAAATACTGGAATAATTTTAAATAATCTTCCTGAAGGCAATCCATAAACAGACATTTGTCCGCTAAATCCTCCTGATAAGAATGCATAAAATTCATCGTGATCTCCAGGCGCAACGTAAGATTTTGCAGCAATGTTATTTGATAATGCTCCATCATCTACAGAGTTAACACATGCACCAATGAAGAATGGTAACGTTAAGCATAACGCTATTATTTTTTTCATTATTTTACCTCTTCTTTTAAGATTTTATTTTTTATTGTTTCGTCATATTGTCTGAAATATTCTAGTATATTTCTTGCTTCCTGTGCTGACAAACTTTGATTAGCCATAGGAGCGATATATTCCATTAACAATTCTTTTGCTATAGGGTTTTCTTTTACCATCACTTCGGGGTTAAGAATCATATTCATAATCCATTCAGGGGATCTTCGTTCTGTGATTTGTTCTAAACTAGGACCTATAAACTTTTTATCCATTTTATGACATGATACACAATTTCGATTAAAAGCTATCTCTCCCATTGATGCCATTTTCGTATCGATATTATCATATATTTTTACATTAGTTATTGGACCGATTCCCTTATCGGACATCAAAGGATTGGTTGGAGCAGAATTATCTCCACAAGAAATAAATAGTAGAACGGCAAACATTATAACATTGATTTTTTTCATAGTAACACCTCTTCTTTTGTAAATATTTAATTGGTACTATATATCTTTTCTTAAAGATATAAGAAGTGCAGAGTATTACGATATGTAAGTTGACAGGGTAATTTTCTACACTTAATTATGTGTAAAAATATTTGTCGGGGGAAATTCTGGGATAAAGTAATGTGAAATGATAGCTAGTAAAAGATACCAGACATCTTTCAGTGCAGTCACACTGTCTGTAATGCGAGAAACTATTGATAAATAATTGCGCATAATACATAATAAGATGTAATAAAATGATTGTCAAGTAAAACCGACTACTCAGTCGAACTTTATTATTTGACTTATTTTTTAATCAAACTTGCAACAACGCTCGGGTCTGCTAAGGTCGAGATGTCGCCTAAATCATCAGTTTCATTTTGGGCGATTTTTTTTAAAATTCTTCGCATGATTTTTCCAGATCTTGTTTTTGGCAATCCATCGCAGAACTGAATAGCGCTTGGCTTAGCATGAGGACCAATAATCTTAGTTACTGTTGCTAAAATATCTGTCTTAATATCATCTGATGGATTAATGCCGGTCATTAATGTTACAAAGGCATATATACCTTCTCCCTTGATATCGTGCGTATATCCAATTACTGCAGCTTCCGCTACCCCTGAAGCCGCACCAATAGCTCCTTCTACTTCCGCTGTACCAATACGATGCCCTGAAACATTCAGCACATCATCTACTCTTCCAGTGATCCAGTAGTAT